>Ga0116210_1000068_pt1:0-95000 | contig 96759 bp, 69 predicted proteins | sample TshhotsprinmetaG_FD_94483 | JGI IMG/M metagenome (GOLD analysis project Ga0116210, IMG submission 94483) | Hot spring microbial communities from South Africa to study Microbial Dark Matter (Phase II) - Tshipise hot spring metaG | ecosystem: Environmental > Aquatic > Thermal springs > Hot... | reverse complement strand
CTCCCCGGTCCATTCGCCGTCTGCGCTGCTATCCTCTTTCCAGCTGCCGAGGACTCTCTGAAGCCCGCTCTGACGGGTACTCGTCCGGTTCACAGTCTTTGGTTAGATATGTAGTTTTTGATGATGCAAGTATAGCGAGGGTTCGCACCCCTGTCAAACCTTGCTCGGATAGGAAATAGAATTAAGTCATCTAGCGCAGTTCATGAAACCTTCTCGTGGCATGCGACCTTCCAGGGAGCTGGATGGAATTTCACACATGACGCCGGCTCCGGCGCCCTGGAGGCGCAGCTCACGGCTGCGTTTCCTTGAATTTTTCAAGACCTTGCGGTCCATCAAGAACGTGCGGCTTTCAGCCGCACTACCGGCGTAGATGCACGCGCCGCTTCTCGACCGTGACCAGGCGGAGCGGCCCATCAAGAACGTGCGGCTGGGAGCCGCACCTACCAGCACTGTAGGCGATCCCTCAACCCGGTCGATCGATTGCCAGGTTTGACTCGTAACTTCCAAGAATCCACCGGAGCAATTTCAGGAGCGAGTGTGGATTGTGTAAAATTGCACAAAAGATGCACAATGTTTGTGATATATTTCAAATCTAAAAATACATCTGTTCTCTCATGCGAAAAAATTCACTAAAGGTATGCTGCGTTCCAGTTTTTTCTGGCGCTGTGATATGATGGAACGCACTGATCGATTTGAGTCCATCGTGTTTGAGTCCATCGTGTCTTCTCGCGTGCACCGAATCAACCGGTAAGATGCAGCAGAACAGGAGTCTTCGATGCAAGTGCAAGTAGCTGTCCTTCCTCGCTCTTCGATTGCTAAAAAGGCGGTGATGGCGGTCACCGGGGCTGTCTGGATCGGTTTTTTGATTTTGCACATGTGGGGCAACCTGCACATCTTTCAAGGCCAGGAAAAGTTCAACCACTACGCCGAATTCCTGCGCACGGTCGGCGAGCCGGTCTTCTCCTATGCGCAACTGTTGTGGATTTTCCGCATCATCTTGATTGTCTCCATCGCCGCGCACATGTGGGCGGCGTGGGACTTGTATCAACAGGCGCGACGCGCGCGCTCGACCAGTTACGCGGTGAAGCGCGTCGTCCAGGCAAACTACGCCTCGCGCTTCATGCGCATCGGCGGTGTGGTCATTATCCTGTTCATCCTCTTTCATCTGGCGCATTACACGTGGGGATGGGTGACGCCTTTCGATCGGCACGACCCATATACGAATGTGATTGTCGGATTTTCCAATCCGGTGATTGTGCTGTTCTACCTGCTGGCGCTGGCGGCGCTGAGCTTGCACCTCTTTCATGGCGTATGGAGCATGTTCCAGACGCTCGGATTAAACAGTCGACGCTTTGACGGCTTCTTCCGCGGACTGGCGATTTTCCTGGCGCTGGTGGTGCCCATCGGTTTTGCCACAGTGCCGCTGTCCGTGCTCTTCGGCATTCTGAAATAGGAGAGGATGGATCATGAGTGTGACGACGACGCAAACGATCACGGAGACGCCCACTTTCGTCGAGGCGCCCTTGGATGGCCGCGTCCCTTCCGGCCCGATCGAGACCCTGTGGGAGCGCACCAAATTCGAGATGAAGCTGGTGAACCCCAGCAATCGACGCAAATTCAAGATCATCATCGTCGGCTCGGGGCTGGCAGGCGCATCGGCGGCGGCCACGTTGGGAGAGCAGGGATACAACATCGAATGCTATTGCTACCAGGATAGCCCCCGCCGCGCGCACAGCGTGGCGGCGCAGGGCGGCATCAACGCCGCCAAAAACTATCGCAACGACGGCGACAGCGTCTATCGCCTCTTCTACGACACGGTCAAGGGCGGCGACTTCCGCGCACGCGAGGCGAACGTCTACCGCCTCGCCGAGGTGAGCAACGCCATCATCGACCAGTGCGTGGCCCAGGGCGTGCCCTTCGCCCGCGAGTACGGCGGCATGCTCGACAACCGCTCCTTCGGCGGCGCACAGGTCTCGCGCACCTTCTACGCCCGCGGGCAGACCGGCCAGCAGCTTCTGCTCGGCGCTTACCAGGCGCTGGCGCGGCAGATTGCGGCGGGCACGGTCAAGATGTTCACGCGCACCGAAATGCTCGACCTGATCGTCATCAATGGCCGTGCGCGCGGCATCGTCGTGCGCGACATGCGCACAGGCGAGATCACGCCGCGACTGGCCGACGTCGTCGTGTTGGCGACCGGCGGCTACAGCAACGTTTTCTACCTCTCCACAAACGCCAAAGGCTGCAACGGCACCGCCATCTGGCGCGCCTACAAGCGCGGGGCGTACTTCGCCAACCCCTGCTTCACCCAGATTCATCCGACTTGCATCCCGCCGGTGGGGGAGCATCAGTCCAAACTGACGTTGATGAGTGAGTCGCTGCGCAACGACGGGCGCATTTGGGTGCCGCGTCAGCCGGGCGACACGCGGCCGCCGGACCAAATTCCCGAGAACGAGCGCTATTATTACCTCGAAGAGATGTATCCGAGCTACGGCAACCTCTCCCCGCGCGACATTTCTTCGCGCGCCGCCAAGCGTATGGTGGACAGCGGCCGCGGGGTCGGCCCGCTGCGCAACGGCGTCTATCTGGACTTCGCCGACGCCATCAAACGCCTTGGCGAAAAGGTGATCCGCGATCGCTACGGCAACCTTTTCGATATGTACGAAAATATCACAGGGGAGAACGCCTACAAGACGCCGATGCGCATCTACCCGGCGCCGCATTACACGATGGGCGGCCTGTGGGTGGATTATTACCTGATGAGCAACATCCCTGGGCTGTTCGTCATCGGCGAAGCCAACTTCTCCGACCATGGCGCCAATCGCCTCGGCGCCAGCGCGTTGATGCAAGGACTTGCGGACGGCTATTTCATCCTGCCCGCCACGCTGCCCAACTACATTGCCTCCACCAAACTGGAAAAGGTGACGGAGGACGCCGACGCCGTCAAGGAGGCCGTCGACAACGTGAAGCGAATCACGGAGCGGCTGATGAACGTCAAGGGTGAGAAGAGCGTGGATCACTATCACCGTGAGTTGGGCAAGATCATGTGGGAATATTGCGGCATGTCGCGCACGGCGGAGGGCTTGCAGAAGGCGTTGCAGCTCATCCCAGAGCTGGAGGCGGAATTCTGGGAAAATGTGCGCGTCACCGGCTCCGCCAACGAGCTCAACCAGGAGCTGGAGAAGGCGGGCCGCCTGGTCGACTACTTCGAGCTGGGCAAGCTCATGTGCCTGGATGCGCTCAACCGCAACGAGTCGTGCGGCGGCCATTTCCGAGAGGAGTACCAGACGCCCGACGGCGAAGCCCTGCGCAACGACGAAGAGTACGCCTACGTTGCGGCCTGGCAGTATGCGGGCGACGACGCCATGCCAATCCTGCATAAAGAACCGCTCAAGTTCGAATACGTCAAGCTGACCACGCGCAGCTACAAATAGATAGACAGGAAGGGGGCTGTTATGCGACTGAAATTGCGAATCTGGCGCCAGAAAAACGCCCAGTCGGAAGGTCGTTTCGTCGAATATAACCTGGACGGCGTCAGTGAAGATAGCTCGTTTTTGGAGATGCTCGATCTTCTCAACCAGCAACTGATCGACCGCAACGAAGAGCCGGTGCATTTCGACCACGATTGCCGGGAGGGCATCTGTGGCATGTGCGGCCTGATGATCAACGGCATTGCGCATGGCCCCAAGGCGGCGGTGACCACCTGCCAGCTCCATATGCGCGAGTTCAAAGATGGCGATACCATCACGATCGAACCGTGGCGCGCCAAAGCTTTCCCGGTCATCAAAGACTTGGTCGTGGATCGCAGCGCCTTTGACCGCATCATCCAGGCGGGCGGCTATATCTCGGTGAGCACCGGTCAGGCGCCGGAAGCCAATGTGATCCCGGTGCCGAAAACCCAGGCGGACCGCGCCATGGATGCGGCCGCCTGTATCGGCTGCGGCGCGTGCGTGGCCGCCTGCCCCAACGGCTCGGCGATGCTCTTCACGGCCGCCAAGCTGGCGCACCTCAACTCGCTGCCGCAGGGCCAGCCCGAGCGCTATGACCGCGCCGTCTTGATGGTCAACCAGATGGACGCCGAAGGCTTCGGCGGCTGCACCAATATCGGCGAATGCGAGGCCGTCTGTCCGAAGGAGATCAGCCTTGACTTCATCGCCATGATGAATCGAGACCTGCTGGTCGCCAATTTGCTGGGAAAAGGCAGGCGATAAAGGGGAGCGTTCGCTCAACCCCGCGCACTTACTCCATCGAGTGCAAGGCGGATTGCGTTGTCGGCTCTACGACAATGCAATCCGCCTTTTTGATCTTCTATTTCTGCCTCCTGCGCCCGACGTCTCACCCAATCGTGGGCGCCGGCGATCCGCTGCGCCTGCGCCCTGGCCCATCGACGATGCGCCCGGGCCGCGCGCCGGTGTGGACGCCGTCCGCCAACACGCGCACGCCGTTGATCCACACATCGCGCACGCCGACGGAAAGCTGATGCGAGTCCTCGAAGGTGGCGCGATCGGCGATCGTCTCCGGGTCAAAAAGGACGACGTCGGCGAAAAAGCCCGGCGCCAGCAGGCCGCGATCGGGAATGCGCAGCCGAGAGGCCACCGACCAGGTCATCTTGCGGATGGCGTCCTCCAATGTCAACACCTTTTCCTCGCGCACGTATTTGCCAAGCACGCGCGGGTAGGTGCCGTAGGAGCGAGGGTGCACGGGGCCGTACTGTTCGCTCCAGGCCGGGTCATGGCCGCCGGCGTCGGTGGAAATCTTGATCCAGGGCAGCGTCAGCTGGCGGCGCACATTCTCCTCGCTCATCGAGAAGTAGATGGTGCCGATGCGATCCTGCTCCGAGAGCAGCAGGTCGAAAGTGGCGTCGATCCAGTCCTGGCCGCGCATGGCTGCGATCTCGGTGAGACGCTTGCCGATGTACTGTTTGTTTTCGGGCTTTTGGAAGCCGATCGGCATCACGCTTTCCGGATCGCGGCTGCCCATCGCCTCCCAGTCGCCGGAAGGATGGAGCATCTCGTGCTTAATGCGGGCGCGCATCGTCGGGTCGCGCAGGTTGTCGAAGAGTTTATCCTCGGCCTGCGCCCACGGGGGGATGACGGCGGTCAGGCCGGTGCCGGCGGCGGCGTAGGGGTACATGTCGGCGGTGACATCGACGCCCTCGGCGCGCGCCCGCTCGATCACGGCGATGGCGGGTTCGATCAGCGGCCAGTTGGCCTTTCCGGCGGCCTTGAGATGATAGACCTCAACGGCCACGTTGGCGCGGCGGCCGATCTCGACGGCCTCCTGCATCGCCTCCACAAGTTGTTCGGCCTCGGAGCGAATATGCGTGATGTACACGCCCTGATATGCGGCCACGACTTTGCAGATCTCGACGATTTCGTCGGTGTCGGCGTAGGCGTCGGGCGGATAGATGAGCGCATAGGCGACGCCGAAGGCGCCATCTTCCATCGCCTCCGCCATCACGGCGCGCATCAGCGCCAGCTCGTCGGCGCTGGCCTTGCCCATCTCCATGCCTTTGGCGATCGTGCGCAGCGTGCCGCCGCCCAAAAACGAGCCGACGTTGGGAGAGACGCCCGCCTCGACCATCGCCTCCAGCCAGTGGCGAAAGCGCGTCCAGGTGCGGACGTTTTCCTTCCAGGCGTCGAGCGGATAGGGGAAGATGGCGTGCGCCAGCGGGTCGGTGTTGCGCCCGCGCACCGGCGCCGGCGTCCATCCTTCGCCCATAATTTCGGTGGTGACGCCCTGCGTGATCTTGGAGAGACTGCGGCCATCGACCATCAGCGGCAGGATCGAGTGGCTTTGGATGTCGATGAAGCCGGGGCAGACGACCATGCCGGCGGCGTCGATCACCTGGCGGGCGTCGCTGCGATCGATGGCGCCCGGCCCGACGAGGGCGGCGATGCGGTCGCCCCGGATCGCCAGGTCGCCGTAGAACCAGGGGTTGCCGGAGCCGTCGACGATGCGGCCGTTGATGATTAATGTGTCATAGTGAGACATAAGAGGCGCTTCCGGTGGAATTGGGAGTGAGATGGTTGTATGAAGCTACTATGGTTAGCGCTGTGCGTGACCGTCAAGTTATATCTAACTGAAGTTTAGTTGACGTTTCAGTTCCTCCTATTCTGGCCCGGGAGTGGAGCAGTATGGACGATCTGCACCGCTTGGTGCTAAGAAACCTGGGCTTGTAACATTGCGAATTTTGAGAATATCTCGGCGCGTAAATTTAGCAGATGAAGTCATTTCAATTCACCAAGTTGGAAACTCTAACGGCTGGGCGGCGGGTTAAGCTTCCTGTCAATGATAACCTTAAGTCCGCAATATCTGCTCGTCGAACCACGAGACCAAATCATTAGGGTTATTCATAGATTTAAAAGGCTCATCTACAAGTATCCGTAAGATACATTTTTTTGTTATGGACCTAATTAATCCCAAGTCTGCATATTTGACCTCATATTTACCGCTATGAACTATTTGAGATCTTATTCTATATAAATCTCGGACTTGCTCAGATAGTCTACGACGAGCTTGTAGATCTCTTCCGAGAAGATGCGCAACGCGTACCCGTAAACGATAGCCAAGCTCATCCCTATCATTCTCCGCAAGCATGATGCTTTCCAGAGCAATCATATACAACAGAAAGGCTTCCTCCCTCCTATTATCCACCGTTGCTCTACCCGCCCATTGCATTGCAGCAACCAGTCTGTCCTCTAACTTGCTCCGTTGTTCTTTTGAAAGAATGTTGCTAATGGTGGCAAAACCTAAAGTTTTGCGAGCGTCTAAATCCGAGAGCTCTCGTAGCGACAAGGGGCTAAGTGGCCCAGTGACTTTCATTTGTAGATTAACTGCTGGTCTATTACTCTGGAGTAAAACAGGAATGGTCATCGCAGTTCTTTCAGCTTCTCCAATGATAAACAGGTGGCCCTTCGATGGGAGCATGTCACTATAGAAGTTGATGATATCAAGTGTTAGACGCAACTCTTTTAAGGCCAAAGATCTGGCTGCATCTGCTTCGATGGCTGATACATCGGTTATGCCAATTGGCTTCTCTATGATGTCTTTCATCCAGTCGTCCATCCAGTCGTCAATGATTTTTGCTTTTATCTGCCTTTCTTGCTCGCTTACTTCCTGATGATCAAGAATTTGCTCAAACTCGCCGAGATGTTCATCTCCAAATATGCAGAAAGTTACGTTGCCAACTTTGACAGGCAAACCATCCGCTGCTAATCCGTTGACCGGATAATATACCCGGAAGGTGCAAGGTTTCGCATTAAGAGCTGTTTTCAAGTTTTGAGTTGCTTTTACAAGGCGCTGCTCGATAGATTGGTTGGAACGACGTCCGTTGATGTCTAGGATTTCCAGAATCGCCTTCTGGTAAAGACTCTCAACAGCTTTAGGGCTGATTTGCTCACGAGATGTCGCAACTTCAACGAGTTTGCGGAGGCATTCTCTGTAATTTTGGGCCTCTATCCCGGTGAGCAAAACCGCTCCGTCTTCGGAGCTTGAAAAGATTATTTCGGGGATAAACCCCTCTGAAAGAGGTTCAAGGGGTAATAACGACTTCACAAAATGCGTAAATTCCTCTAGAGCTTTATCCAGATCTGGAATGTCTTTTTGCGAATTGGACTTCATCTGTTTACTCACCATTGCGGTCCTGTACATCTTTCATAGTAGCACTCACAAGTGGCTCAATGGCTCGTGTTTCAACTCAGTGTACAGCGCTCTCGGCTAAAGGTGTTTGTTAACTCCTGTTTTTGTTGAGAAAGAACCACCTACACGAGCAGGATGTACATTTGTCAGGTAGGCCGGTGCACCAGACCAGTACAACCTATGGAGTTTCAGTGTTGTAAGCCTAAACGCTATGAATTGGTTCTTCGGTAAAAACCCTCACCGTAAATCAAACAATTTGGATAAGGCCTGTTAGCACTGTTTCACACGCAATCTACGCAACACTATAAGTGAAAATCTTCTCACCATCAACCCGATCTCCGCACCCGCCCAAAAAAAGGCGCAATCACCGCCAGAACCTCGATCACATCGAAACCGCTGCGCCTCCTTGTCCCTGCGCCTTCCTTTCATGCAATCTGGCAACGACGGCGCGGTAGTCGGCGTAGCATTCGAGGTAGCCGGGTTGAAGGGTCGGATCGGGCGAGATTTCTTTCATCGGGCGTCGCCAGGCGCGCGTTGCCGCAACCACATCGGGGCCAAGCACGCCGGCGCCCACGCCGGCGAGGATGGCGGCGCCTCGCGCCGGCCAGTGGGCCTCCGGAGCTGCGTGCACGGGCCGTCCCGTCGTGTCGGCGAGCAGGCGCATCAACGTCCGGCTGCGCGTGGCGCCTCCTGACAACAGCAGTGGAGACGTCGCCGACGCTCCTCCGGGCGCGGCGGCGCTCAATGCCTCCAGCGCCCAGCGCACCTCGCAGGCGATCCCTTCGCACAGGGCGCGCACCATGTCCGCACGCGTGTGGTCGAGGCGCAGACCCACGAAGCCTCCGCGGCCCTCGCCGAGCTGCGCGCTGCCGAGCATCGGCGCAAAGCGCAGGCCGCGCGCGCCGGGCGGGCTGGCCTCCAGCGCAGCCTCCCACAGGGCGAACCGATCGCTCGCCTCCGGCCACAGGATTTGCATCCACCAGGCGATCACGGCGCCGAATCCCCCCAGGAGCTGCGACAGCGTATACAGGCCGGGCAGGACGTGAAAGTTGAGCGCCATGCTCTCGGGCAGCCTTTCAACCGCCAGGTCAGGCGTGAGCGTCGTCAGCACCCAGGCGGTTCCCGTCGCCAGCATCGGACGCCCTGTCTCGACGACGCCCATCCCCAGCGCTGCACAACATTGATCCTGTCCGCCGACGACCACCGGCAGTTCGGCGGGCAGCCCTGTGGCCTGCGCCGCCTCCGCCGTGAGATGGCCTGCGCCTTGGCCCGCCTGCGCCAGCGTCGGCAGCTGACCAGGGGACGCGCCCGCAAACGCGCAAAGCTCCTCCGACCACGTTGCGGTTGCCCGCTCCAGCAGCAGCATTTCCGCTGCGTTGGAGAAATCGAGCATCGGTCGGCTCGTCAGCCGCAGCAGCAGATAGCTGTGCACGTCGAGGATGTGCGCTGCGCGTTTCAGGAGCTCCGGAGACTGCTGCGCCAGCCACGCCAGCGACGCCAGCGGCAGGCCCGCGTGCGGATGCCAGCCGGTCCGTCGCCGGATGTGAGCGGCTCGCCCGTCCTTCGTCCAGCGCTCGACGATCGGCTGCGCGCGATGGTCGAGCCAGGTGATGAAGGGCGTCAGCGCCTCGCCCGCGTCATTGAGCGTCGTCACCGATCCGGCCTGGGCGGCCAGGGCCAGCGCCGCGATGCGCCCTAGCCCGGCGGCGCTCGAGGCGACGCTGCGCAACGCGGTGCAGAGCGCCTGCCAGAGCTCTTCGGGCTCCTGTTCGACCCAGCCGGGGTGCGGCGTGCGAAGGGAGACTGCGCACCGGCTAGAATGGCGCTCGTCGCCGTTGCAATCGTAGAGGACGGCCTTGACCGCCGAAGTGCCCACCTCGACGCCGAGCAAGAGCGGTTGCGCGTCCATTTCGTTTTAGCTCACCGGGAAAAGCTGCTTCACCACGGCGAGTGCGCTGGCAGGGTCGTGCGAGGGCGAAAATTCCAGCCCGATCTCGCCGTCGTAGCCCAGCCTGCGCAAGGCGGCGGCGATGTTGACGAAGTTGATCTCGCCCGTGCCCGGCTCTTGTCGCGTCGGCGCGTCGCCGATGTGCACGCCGGAAATCACATCGATATGCCGTTCGAGCGTCCAGAGGAGGTCGCCCGCTCCTCGCTGTTGGTGATAGGCGTCGAACGCGTAGCGAAACTGCGGATGATCCATCCGGCGCACCCAGTCGATGGCCAGCTGCGGCGAATCGACCGCCTGTCGCCCGATGAAGTGGTTGCGGCTCAGGCTCTCGACGCGCACCTCGACCGTGGTCTGCTCGACCAGCCGCAGGATGCGCTCCGTCTGGCGCAGGAGATTGGCGTATTGCTCCGCCTGGCTGTAGTTGCCGGAGAGCGCCCGCACCCGCTCGCGACCGTCGATCACGTCGATCTGGTTCGAGAAGATGTAGAGCACGGAGACGCCGTGTTGCTGCGCCATTTCCAGCGACTCCGCCCAGCTGCGCAGCGTCTTGTCGTTGTCGGCGGGATCGGCGAGCGAGCCCATGTCGCCGTCGAAGGTGGAGTAAAGCTGTGCATCATGGCGCCTGCATTCGGCGACAAGCTCGGCCAGCGGCGCTTGCCGCCAGGCGAAGACGCAAAAGCGACGCACGCCCAGTCTGGCGAAGGCGGCGACGCGCTCCACCAGCGGTCGATCGGTGAACCAGAAGTCGAGGTAGCCGGTGTAGAACATGGGAGCAATTCTCGGTGGAGTGTGGTGCGTAGGCCGGGAAAGCGATGCAACTCTACGCCATGACCATGCCGCCGTCCACCTCGATGGCCTGGCCGGTCAGGTAGCGCGCGTCGTCGGAGGCGAGGAAGGCCGCCACGCCGGCGATCTCCCACGGCTGGGCGATGCGGCCCAGCGGGCAGTCTCGCGCACGCATTGCCAGCCATTCCTCCGGGCTTAACCCCTCGCGGCCGCCGACGATGGCGGCGACCTGGCGCACCATCGCCGTCAGCGTGTTGCCGGGGCAGATGGCGTTGACGGTCACGCCGTAGGGCGCCAGCTCCATCGCCACCGAGCGCGTCAGGCCGATCAGCCCGCTCTTCGAGGCGGAGTATTCGGCGGTGGCGGGCCAGCTCGTCTTGCCCGCCATCGAGGAGATGTTGACGATGCTGCTCCCTTTGCGCCGGCGGAGATAGGGAGCGGCGGCGCGGTTTGTGTAAAAAGCGCCGGTCAGGTTGGTCTGCAGCGTGTCCGCCCACTGCGCAGCGGAGACTTCCTCCAGGGGCGAGCCGGTGTAAATGCCCGCCGCCGCCACGACGATGTCCACCCCGCCCCAGCGCGCTGCAACCTGCGCGAACGCCGCATCGACCTGCTCCGCCACGCGCACGTCGCATGGCAGGGCGATGGCGTCGACGCCCAGGCTGCGGCACTGCGCAGCAATGGCCTCGTTGCCCGCCGCTTCGATGTCCAGGCAGGCGACGTTGGCGCCTTCCTGTGCAAAGCGCAGTGCGCAAGCGCCGCCAATGCCGCCCGCCGCGCCGGTGATCACGGCCACTTTCTCGATAAAGCGTCGCGCCCCCACGTTGGGACGCATCATGATAGGTTCAAGCATAGACAGTCGATCATCCCTTGATGGCGCCTTCCATCATAGCGGCGAAGAAAGTGCGCCGGGCGAAGATGAAAAGAATCACGATCGGCAGCGCAATCAGGATGCACGCCGCCGCAATCACCTGGAGATTGATAATATTCTGCCCGAGGAACTCATAGAGGCCGAACATGGCGGGCTTCAGCTCATTTTTGGCCACCAGCAGATAGCCGGCGATGAACTCGTTCCAGACATTCACGAAGGTGAGCAGGAAGATAGCCATCAACCCGGGCAAGGCCAGCGGCATGCTGATGCGCAGCAGCGCGCTGAAGGGCGTGCAGCCGTCGATCACGGCGGCCTCTTCCAGCTCGCGGGGAATGGCGTCGAAGAACCCCTTGGCGATCCAGACGCTCAGCGGCAAGAAGAAGCCGGTGTAGACGGCGACAAGAAAGAGGCGGTCGTCGTAAAAGGGCAACTGGGCGCGACGAATGTTGACGCCCATGTGATAGAGGGCGAGCAGGTTGGTCAACAGCGGCACGCCGGTGATGGCGAGAATGCTGACCAACATCGCCTGTCGGCCGCGGAAGCGATAGCGCGAGAAGGCGTAGCCCGACATGCCGGACAAAAAGACGACGAGCAGCGCCGTCGACGTGGCGTACATGAACGAATTGGGGATGTAGATGCGCACGATGTTGCCTGTCAAGGTGAACGGCAACAGGCCATCGCTCGGACGAGGCGCCAGCACGCGCTGATACCCTTCGACCGACCAGCGACAGGCCGAAGGATCGAAGGCGCTTTCGGGCGTGTCGCACGGCAGAATGTTCGGCGGCTTGCGGATGATGTCGCGTTCGCCCTTGAACGAGATCAAGACCGTGGTCGCCACCGGGATCAACGCAAAGAGACAGATGATGACCAGCGCAATGTTGATCATCCATGCGTCCAGGCGTCGTCGTGAAATGGAGAACATATCAGTGGCTCCTCTCTTCCACGCGCGTGATGCGCAGCGTCGCCAGAATCAACGCCCAGTTGACGACTGCGATCAACAGGGCGAGCGCGGCCGCCCGACCGAACTCCAGCTGCGACCAGCCCAACACGTAAAGCAGGTAGCTGAGCACCTCGGTCGAGGTGCCAGGCCCGCCGCCGGTGAGGCTGAAGACCATGCCGACGCCGTTCATGCCGCCCAGCGTCAGGCTGAAGAGCGCCACGACCAGCGTCGGCAGCATCAGCGGGATCAGAATATGGCGCACGACCTGCCAGCCGTTGGCGCCATCCATGCGGCTGCTTTCGATGATCTCGTTGGAGACCGTCTGCATGGCCGCCAGCAAGAGCAGGGTGATGAAGGGCAGCGCGCGCCAGGCGGAGGCCATAATTAGATAGATCATCGCCGGCGCAGGCGGGAAGGGAAAGCCGCCAAACCAGGAAGGCGGCCGCGACGCCGTCAACACGGAGATGCCGTTGGGCGGGAAAATCGCCGGATTCTGCAAAATGCCCGAAAGCAACCCATAGTCAGGCACCACAAGCAGCCGAAAGACGATCCCAACGATGATGTCGGCGATGATCCACGGCACGAAGAGCACCGTGATGTAAAGGCCGGACAGCTTCAATTTACGATTCAACAACAGCGCAATGATAAACCCGAGCACGAGCGTCAGCGTTGTATAGCCGATCAAAAAGACGATGGTGTGGCCGACGCTCTCCCCGAAGACGCCCATCCGGAACAGACGCTGAAAGTTGTCGACGCCGACATAGTCCCAACCCCTTGGCTGGCGCTGATGCAGGCTGAGCCAGACCGTGTAAAAGGCCGGGTAGACCTGGATGGCAAGGATGACCACAACGGTTGGGAGGATCAACCAGAAAGGGAGTAAATTGCGGAAACGATTCCGTGGTTTTCTCCGAATTTCAGTACGCTGCATCGAAAAACGCTTTCAATTCTCTCGATCTCGCCGATCAATCTGCGTAAATGGCTTCAACGCCTCGTCCATCCTCGTCCATTTTGTAGAGGCGCAGGTGTCGCTTCAGCATAATTTGTTACAGACCACTGAGTTAAGCAGCCATCTTCCAGAAAGCTTTTGTGCTTTCTGGAAGATGGCGACGATGACGCTGCATTCACCTGGAGCGCAGGATGCTTTCTCCTTCAAAAGCCCTGAACGAAGCGATTGCCGGTGCGCCCATCACCCGCCGGCGTTGTATTCGTCCTGCGCCCGCTGCAACTCTGTGGCGATGTCGAGCGATGGGTCTTCCTTGATGAGGCGGTACACCGCGCCCATGATCAGGCGCAGCGCCTCCGGTCGGCGTTCGAGCGAACCGTGCCAGGGACGGCAGGCGCTGGCCGCCACCACCTCGCCCGCTTGTCGGTAGAATGGCGTCTGGAACTGCTCAGAGGCGCGCGTCGTCAGCAGCGCCGGGAAGCCGGCGCCGGGGCGGAGCACCCAGTCGGCGTTCTGCTCCGGCGACATGATCCAGTTGATGTAGTCGTGGGCGGCCTCCGGATTTTTGGCGCCGACCGGAATGCCAAAGCCGGTGACCTCATTGTTGCATCCGGGCGTCTTCCCTTCCGGCGCAGGGAAGGGGCGCAGGATGACGTCGCCGGCCGCAATCGCGTCGAGCATGTCCTCTTCGTTGCCCTTCGAGTATTTTGTGCCGTTAGGCGCAGTCAACGGATTGACGTAGCGATAGCCGAACAAACCGGTTGGGAAGGAGCCGGCCGAGGCGTCCTTGAACGCCTCCTCCTCCTGGAAGCCGCCGGCGAAGGCGATCTCCGGCACATAGCCGCTCTGCACCATGGTGCGCAGGAACTCGACGGCCGCCACGTTCTCCGGCCTGTTGAGCAGCATGTTGCCTTGGCCGTCGTCATAGCCGCCGCCAAAGGAGGCGAAGGCCATGAAGACGGCGCGCGTAGCGCCGTTGCCGTTGAAGTCCGTCGAGCCGAAGAAGGTCATGGCATACAGCCCCTCCGCCTTCAGACGCTCGCCCGCCGCCAGATAACCCTCTGGTCGAGTCGGGAAGCCTTCTGGGAAGCGATCCTTCCAAACGTAGACCAGATGTGGACGCTCGGCGATCGGAATGCAGTAGAGGCCGCCATCCGGGCCGGTGCACGCCTGCAGCGCGTTCGGGTCCATGTCTGCATACCAGGACTGCGCGCTGGCCCATTCTCTGAGGTCTTGCAAGGCGCCGTTCTTGTACAGCTCGGTGAGGCCGCTGCTGCCCATCTCGAAGAGATCGGGCACGTCGCCGCCGGCCTGCACCGCCGCCACCAACTCGGCTGTCATGCGGTCCCACGCCTTGGGTTGATTCACCCATCGCCACTTGCCGGCGAAAGCCTCGTTAAACTGCGGGATGGTGTCGCGCAGATACTGATTGCCGACGCGCTCGTCGCTGGCGGGGTCTTCGTTCTTTTCATCGTACTGATACCAGGTGATAAAGTCTCGCACCTGTGCGGCGGGGGCTGCTTCGCCGGGTGCAGAAGGTGCGGCAGGCGCAGCGCATGCTGCAAACACAAAGCCCAAAAGCAGCGCAAAAACAAGGATTGTCCATGCACGTTTCATATGAGGCAGACTCCTTCCTGATGGGTTGTGATAAACCGACAAGACGCTTTCAGATGGGTTGTCTCGGCGCTCATCGACCAGACGCAATGCCGCGGCGCATTGCGCTAGCTATTGTAGACGATGATTTTGAACGGTGCAACACGTTTGCAAATCAACCTTTTCTGCAGTGCGGCTCACACAAATTCGGGGGCGACAGCTGCGCCAGATGCTCGAGAGCGCTTTTGAATTCCCTGTTGCGGCCTGAGTGCATCTGCAGGTGTGAAGAAGCTATGAAGGCGACTGCTCGGACGCAGGAGCGACGTAATAGGGATGTTCGCTCCACTCGATAACCAAGGGATAGACGCGCTCGATTTGCTGCGCAGGCTGGTCGGGGTCGATGAGGTCGTGTGGAAGCCCCCATGTTGCGGGGAATTCATACAGCAGGACGTTGGAGCCGCGACGGCGCCATCGTCGCACAAGGGTGCGCACGCCTTCGTTGTCGATCGACTCGTCGGTGGGGTTGAGGATGACGACCAGGGAGCGCGCTTTGGCCGCGCGGCGACGCACAGTTTGGCCGACAAGCACGGCCAGGCGCAACACCGCCTGGAGGGCGCGCAAATGGAAGCCATAGTAGGCGTGCTCTGGCCCAGGCGCTGCGCCTTTCAACTGCGGGTCCCACCAGATGAAACGATTGGGCGCATATCGGGCATAGGCGGCGTAGAGCGGCATGAATCGAAAAGGAATCGCCCGAAACGCCAGCGCCGGCGCCACCATCACGGCGCGATCGATGTCCTCGCGATGCTGCGCCAGCCACGCCGTCACCAGGCCGCCCATGGAGAGGCCCATGACCATGACGTAACGCCCCAGTCCTCGTGCAACGTCTACAGCGGCCATGCCGGTGCGCACCAGGTCTTCTGAGGTCAAGTGCATCAGCTCTCTGGGCGCCCGATTGTACAGGCCGTGATAGGGGAAGCGCGGAATATAGACGTTGTAGCCACGCTCGTAATAGCGCTGCGCCAGAGCGTAAAATTGTCGGGGACAGTTGGTGAAACCGTGCAGGAGCACGATGGCTCGATCGGTCTGTCGTCCGTGTGTGAAGAGCCTGGCGGCGCACTCAGGACGCATGCCCGGAGCGTGCTCAGCTATCTGGGATTGAGCGGCTTCTACGGCCGAGTCAAAGTCTTTCTGAGGACGCGCTGCGGGAATGTCCAGCAGGGGAGGTTGCCGCCACAGGCGCTCGTACCCTAGATAGCCCGCCGCTGCGCCGACGATGAGCCAGCCCACCTTACTTGCCTTGCCCATGGTCCTGTTCACTCGAATAGCTTATTTCTGCATGCATCGCTACTGAAGGAGTGCAAGCACGTCGCGTCCCACGACGATGCGAATGTCAACCGGCGCCGACGCCGCCAAACCGTTAATCTGCGCCTGGTCTGCATCCAGATTCAATTGGCTGGAGACCATGGCCGCCACACTGTCCGCCACTCCGTAGTTGATGACGATGGTCTGCAGGTAGTCGCTGCGATCGGCCTGACCGATCGAGGTGATCTGCCAGCCTCGGCGTTGCAGAAATTCTGCTGCACGCACCGCCGCCTCCGGCTGTGCGGTGCCGTTGAGAATTTCGATGCGCACAGAAGCCGGATTGGTCACCGCAATCTTTTCGACCCCAGGCGGCGCATCGATGGCGGCAAAGAATGCGTTGAGCGCCGTGCGTACGCGCGCGCGGTCGGGCAGCAGGATCCATGCGCCTTCGCTGCTGAAGGTCTCTTCGCCGTAGCGATTATCCAACACCAACTGTTCGATATTGCCTTGGCCAAGCTCCTGCAGCCGTCCGGCCAGCTCGATGGCCAGTGGAATCGGCACGTCCGTCTGAACGCTGTTTTGCATGGTCATGAGCAACTGCGGCGCTCTCGTCAGAAGTTGGGGGAGCGCGCCGGCGTCCAGCACCTGTTTCACTGCGGCGCGAATGACGTCCTGTTGGCGACGGGCGCGTCCGTAGTCGCTGTCGCCGTGTCGGGTGCGCACATATTTCAGCGCCGTCTCCCCATCCAGACGGTGCACGCCGGCGTCCAGGTGAAAGGTCTCAACGCCGTAGTCCGGCGTAGGATATTCCTCATCGTGGATCGTATAGGGCACTTCGACCGTGACGCCGCCGATCAGGTCGATCAGCTGTCGGAAGCCATCGAAGTTCACGCGGACGTAATAGTCAACCGGTCGACCGACGAAGCTGCTGACCGTGTCTTTGATCAGCTGCGCTCCACCGCCGGGGTAGCCGCGCAGCTCGCCGAGCATGTACGCCGTGTTGATCTTGGTGGTGACGCCTAGCGCCGGAATCGGCACCCATAGGTCGCGCGGCAGCGAAAGCATGCCGACGGCGCCTGTGTTGGGGTTGAAGGAGAGCAGAATAATGGTGTCGGTGCGGGGCGGCCCGTACTCATCGGGGCGTTCATCGGTGCCCAACAGCAGGATGTTGACGACAGGCTGCTCGGCAGGCGCATCTGCGCGCTCGTTCGGGTCGGCCGCCGACGCCGCCGGCTGCCCCTCCACGGGCGCACTCACTTCTGGCTGCACGGCGTCGTTGACCTTCACCGGTTTCACGATTTTGTCCAGCTCGAACAAGATCGACGAGCGGACCACGCGCTGCTGCGCCCAGTCATGCAGATGCACGCCGGCGACAATCGCCAAGATTAAAACAAAGAACCCATACGCAATCGTCACGCCGATCGCCAGGCGAGAAGCGCCCTCCTGTGCGTTCTCTCCCGACGAGGAAACAGGCGTCGGATGCAGACGAAATTGCTTCGACATATCATTGCGAGTATATCAAAGCCAATCCTCACCGACAATTCAGATGGGCGTTGGAATCAAGGTTGAACAAAAGGGCGCGGCGTCGTCGATCTTGCGGAGAAGCTGCTTCTGAGGGACGCTGGCCATCCTCTTTCGTCAACGAGGCAATCTCTCCTGAAACAGATTGTTTCCTGCCAGAAGATACTGGACGTTGTGTGCACGGTCGACAAAGATCGCTCTGAGATTGCGTAGGGGGGCGCCTTCGGCGGCCTGGAACTGTTCCAGGTAGGCGCCGCTCTCTTTGTCGAACACCAGAATGCGCTCCAACAAACGATCGACCAGATAGATGGCGTCGTCGCCGTCCTGGCCCACCCACAGATCGGTTCCCTCCGATGGGGAGGGGATGCTGTTGTCCAGCCCAAAGGGGAGCTGCTCGCCGGAGCGATAGCGGACCACCTTGCCGTCTTTGTAAAGCAACCAGATGTCCCCGTCGATACGCATGGCCGCCAGATTCGAGAGGTTCACCAACGCTGGAGCCTGAAACCAGGCGATCGGATTGCTGTAACTGCCCGCTTCATATCGATAAATCTGATTGGCCCCTTCGTCGGCCACGTAGAGGCGTCCCAGATAGGTCTCAATCTGCGTAGCCTTGATCCACTGCGGCCCATCGCCGAAGCGCACGAGCGAAGCGCCGTCCACCTGATGGTTGTAGCGAAAAATGTGGTTGTTGTCATCCAGCACGAGCAGGCTGGACTTATCGTCGTAGCCGGGGATCGGCGGCTGCCAGGCAAGATCGATGGGCGCGCCGACGGCGACGCCGCCTACGCTCTCACCCATGCGCAGGACAACCTGCGCCTCAGAAGTGGTCAGGCTCTCACCGTCAGGCCCCAGTCGGTAGTAAAGAATCTCATTGCGCCCGGCGTCCAGCACGTAGATGTCCGGGCCGATCACCATCAGTTGCTGCGGCGCTCGCTCGGGCGGAAAGGATATGAGGGGGAGCGTCAGCCCGTACAGGAAGGTGATGCGTTCGACGGCCATGCGATCGCGCTCGATCAGTTGCATCAGCTCGGCGCTGCGCTCGGTGCGTCCGCGGATTTCCTCGGCGCGACGCACGAAGGCGGCGGCTTCGGTCAACAACGTGCGGGCGGCTGTGGCGTCCTCCTGATCGAGCGCTTGCACAGCGGTGGCGTAGCGCGCCTCCGCCAGCTTGACCAACTGCTCGGCTTCTGCGGCGCCCACGGCGGCCTGCCGCCAGTACAACGTCCCGACCACGGCCGGAATCAGACATAACAAAATGACGGCGAGGGTGATGAACAGCCGCGCACGTCCGCCTGTGGCCGGCGGCGGCAGGACAAATGGCTCCGGCGCCGGGCGCACTTTGGGCCGCGGAGAAGAGGGCGACGCATAGGCGCCGGCGCTTGTCGCCTCCGCCATCAGCGGCGTCGTCAGCGTGGGGTTGCGCTCCGGCAACATGCTTGCAACAAATGCGCGCAACCCTTCCAGACGATTGACCACCTCGGCCGCCAGGCTGGCCCTCGGCCGCTGTTGCGCAGCGCGTGGAGCTGACGCCGCCGCTTTTACCTCCACTGAAGACTCATCTGAAGAAAGCGTCCGGTCAAAGATCGCCTCCGTTTGAGTGCTTTCGGGTGCGCCAGGATGCGGCGTGGGCTGCCTGAATGAAGCGGCGTGTGCGTCTTCTGTCGGCGGCGCGTCGGGCGCGCGAATCACGGGCGGCGATGCGTTGAGCGCCGTGGGCAAGCCGCCGGCGGATCGATCCGTCGGCGGCGCAGCCCCTTCACTGCCGGAGTGTGCAGGCGGCGGCGAAAGCGGAGCCGAAGGAGAACCAGGTTCGATCACCATGATAAACCCCGGCGCATCGCTGCGGCCGGCTTGGTTGCGTAAACCTTCGGCGGCGTCGATGCAGCTCTCCGCCTCCACATAGGCGGCGGTTCCGGCAAGCATGCGCACCGGGACCAGGTCGAGCCACACACCGCTGGCCGCCAACATGGCGGCGCCGGCGCCGATCTTCTGACGGTGCAGCGGCCATAAGGTCAGCGTCGCTTCCTCGCCTTTCTGGTGGGCCGCCAGACGGTCGGGCGGAAAAACGCTCACCGAACCGTCCTCGTTGGTCACCAGGGCGAAGGCGCTTCCCACCCCCATCAACGCCAGCCGGTCCGCCAGGATGCCGACGCAGACGACGCCCGCCCGCCAGGGCGTGGAAAGGCGCTCCACCTCCGCCGCAAGGATCGCCTGGGCGCGGCGCGCCGTCTCTGAGATCACGTGCGATTGTGTGCCGCGTTCCGAGTAGTAGGTGCGCTGCATGGCGCTGAGGACGCGCTCGGTCAGGAGCTCGACGTTCGGTAGACCGTGGAGATCGACAAGGGCGCAGAAAGCCCCGCGTTGCGCTTGCGGCGAACCTTCCACCGGCACGATGACGCGGACGCCGGTGGAGACTTCATCACTTCCTTCGGCCAGGTAGGAGACGTAGATCGGCATGAGCGGCTGAGTGATCGCTGGTCTGTTGTTCACTTGCATGAATTGTAGCGTGATGGAGTATTCGTGTCAACGTGAATCGCAGAGTTAAAAACGTGGCGCACCGTTTCTTGGTGCAGTTTTGACAGGATTGCCTCTTGCGCCGCCTCTGATTTCGTGCTATTACGTAACCAATTGAAACGATTGAACTCAGTGACCGAAAGGATTTTGGGATCATGGCAGCACTGTGCGTCGAATGTGACGCGGAGCTCAATTTGACGGGGCGGGTGCGCCTCGGACAGCGCATCGTCTGCCCGAACTGCGGCATCCAGCTGGAGATCATCAGCCTCCGCCCGATCGAGGTGGATATTGCCTACGACGACAGCGAGGAATGGGATGATTTCGATGGGTACGGCGTGGAGGACGAGGAAGACCTCGACGATCTCGATGAGCTGGCGCGTCTGGAGGGTAACCACCTGAACGATGAATTCGATGACGAGTTCCTGGATGAGGACGAGTTTGAGAAGGATGCGTTTGACGACGAATTCGACGATTTCGACGAAGAAGATGAGGACGTAATCGGGCGCCCTTCGTATTGATGATTCACCGCTCGCCAGGTTCACGCCATAGGACGATTCAGCGTTTTTCCTGTCCCCTGGCTGTGACCGGTCGTCTGCATCCGATCCTCATGGCTTCACGGTACCTTGTTCCAGCGACGGTGTGGCGTGTCGAAGAGGAGATCAAGCGCAGCCGCTTTATTACGACGATCGGCTATGCGCCGACCGTGGAGGAGGCTCGTGCATTCATTGCGTCGGTGCGCCAGGAATTCGCCGACGCCAATCACAATTGTTGGGCCTACGTCGTCGGGCCGCCCGGCGCCACCGCTCAGATCGGCATGAGCGACGACGGTGAACCGCACGGCTCCGCCAGTCGCCCCATGTTGACCGTCCTTCTTCATTCCGGCGTCGGAGATATTTGTGCCGTGGTGACCCGGTATTTCGGCGGCGTGCTGCTCGGCGTAGGAGGGTTGGTGCGCGCCTACAGTGGCGGCGTGCAACTGGCGCTGTCCACTCTGCCCACCCGCGAGCGCGTGCCCACTGCGCTGCTAGACGTCCTTCTCGACTATAGCGCCATCACGCTTTTGCAACGCCTTTTGCCCGCTTATGAAGCCAGCATCGTCGAGCAGGAGTTCGGCGTCGACGCCAGCTTCCGCATCCGGCTGCCTTTGAACCAGCTCGACGCCTTTCGCAATGCGCTCACTGAAGCGACCCATGGCCAGGCGCTGCTGGAGGTGGCGCCGAGCGAAGAAAATGCGTTATAAAGTCAAAACCATCCGATTCAAATCAAAACGAGCAGGGAGAAAAAAATGGCTTTGTATGGTGGAATCGAAGCGGGCGGCACCAAGTTTGTCTGCGCTGTCGCCGGCGGACCCGACGACTATCGCGATGAGATTCGCTTTCCGACGACCACCCCTGAAGAGACGCTGGCGCAGGCAATCGACTTCTTTCAAGCGCATCATCGACGCGAACCGTTGCAGGCCATCGGCGTCGCCTGCTTCGGCCCGATCGATCCCAATCCCGCCTCCCCCACCTTTGGCTACGTGACGACGACGCCCAAGCCCCACTGGGCGCACACGGATGTCGTCGGTCGGCTGAAGGCGGCGCTGGGGCTGCCGGTCGGCTTTGACACCGATGTCAACGGCGCGGCGCTGGGCGAACATCGCTGGGGCGCGGCGCAGGGGTTGAACACCTTCGTCTATCTGACGATCGGCACCGGCCTGGGCGGCGGCGCCATGGTGAACGGCCGGCTGCTGCATGGCCTGATGCACGCCGAAATGGGACATATGCGCATTCCCCATGACCGGACGCGCGATCCCTATCCCGGCTGGTGCTCCTATCATGGCGACTGTTGGGAGGGGTTGGCGGCCGGGCCGGCCATCGAAGGCCGCTGGAAGACGAAAGGACAGAATCTGCCCGCCGACCATCCCGCCTGGGCGTTGGAGGCGCACTATCTCGCCCTCGGCGTGGTCAACATCATCACGACCCTTTCTCCGCAACGCATCATCATGGGCGGCGGCGTGATGGATCAGCGCCATCTTTTCCCGTTGCTGCGTAAAGAAGTGCAGGAACTGCTGAACGGCTACATTCAGAGACCCGAAATCACCGAAGCGATCGATCAGTACATCGTGCCTCCTCTGCTCGGCAGCCGGGCCGGAGTGTTGGGGGCGATTGCACTGGCGATGGACGCTGCACGGTAGACAGGAGGCGCAATGACCACCGTTCCTTTCGACCCGACCGAACATCCGCACCGCAGACGCAATGCGCTCACGGGCGAGTGGGTGCTCGTTTCTCCCCATCGCACCAGGCGGCCCTGGCAAGGCCAGGTGGAGAAAAGCGCACCGGAGACGCGCCCCGCCTACGATCCCAACTGCTATTTGTGTCCCGGCAACGCGCGCGCAGGCGGTCGACGCAACCCTCATTACACCACCACTTTTGTCTTTGACAATGACTTTGCGGCGCTGCTGCCGGATGGCCCGCGCGGGGAAGTGGGCGTCGGCGAGCTGTTCCAGGCGCAGGCGGAGACCGGCATCTGCCGCGTGATCTGTTTCAGCCCTCGTCACGACCTCACGCTGCCGGAAATGGAGCTGGCCGATGTGCGTCGCGTCGTCGATGTATGGGCGGAGCAGGTTGAAGAGTTGGGCGCGCGACCGGACATCAACTACGTGTTGGTCTTTGAGAACAAAGGCGCCATCATGGGGTGCTCGAACCCTCATCCGCACGGTCAGATTTGGGCCAACTACACCGTGCCGGTGGAGCCGGCCAAAGAGGACATGCAGCAGCGCCTTTACTTCGAGCGCCACGGGCGGCCGCTCTTGATCGACTACCTGGCGCAGGAGTTGGAGACCGGAGAGCGCGTCGTTTTGCAAAATCGTCACTGGGTCGTCGTCACACCCTACTGGGCGGTGTGGCCCTTCGAGACGCTGTTGCTGCCGCGCCGGCATACGCTCGCCCTGCCTGAACTCAGCGGAGACGAACGCGATGCGCTGGCCGACATTCTCAAACGGCTGACCATTCGCTACGACAACCTCTTTGAAACGAGCTTCCCGTACAGCATGGGATGGCACGGCCAGCCAACGGACGGGCAGCGCTATGCCCATTGGCAGCTTCACGCGCATTTCTATCCGCCGCTGTTGCGTTCGGCCACGGTGAAGAAGTTCATGGTCGGCTATGAGATGCTGGCCATGCCGCAGCGCGATATCACCGCCGAACAGGCGGCCGATCGTCTGCGTCAAATGAGCGAGGTGCATTACAAGCAGTCAACGTAGTCTGCAAAGGATCTGCAGCCTTTTCCCCTCTCCCAGCCTTGGGAGAGGGGGCAGGGGGTGAGGGCCTGCCACGGCTCCTGGACTTGTCGAGGGCCTGCGGCTGCGAGCCGCAGCTACGAGGAAATCGGTGCATTTGTGTAGGCGCAGCTCTTCTCCCCCTCTCCCAGCCTTGGGAGAGGGGGCAGGGGGTGAGGGCCTGCGGCTCGCCGTGGGGAGAGCGCGTCACCGAGGGGCGCTTGCCATGCGCGCCCGTTGGCGCGCCCACGCACGCAGCGCCTCCAGTTCCTCGCGCATCATCGTGCTCAGCGGCACCGTCTCATTGAGCACCTCGAGCAGGTCGTTCATGGTCAACGGGCGGTTGGCGTCGAAGGCTTCGTACAAGCCGGCGATGACAGCCTGCTCGATTTCGGCGCCGGATAGCCCCTCGGAGGCCATCGCCAGCGTGGTGAGGTCGAACTGGTTGGGGTCGCGGTTGCGCTTGGCCAAATGGATGCGCCAGATGTCGGCGCGTTCGGCGGCGTTGGGCAGGTCGACGAAGAAGATTTCGTCGAAGCGCCCCTTGCGCACCAGCTCCGGCGGCAGGTTGGAAATGTCGTTGGCCGTGGCCACGACGAAGACAGGCTTCTGCTTCTCCTGCAGCCAGGTGATGAAGCTGCCGAAGACGCGCGCAGCCGTGCCTGCGTCGCTGACGTTGCTCGACCCCACGCCGGAGAAGCCCTTTTCGATTTCATCCACCCAGAGCACCGCCGGCGCCACGCTCTCCGCCGTTTTGATCGCCTGACGCAGATTCTCTTCGCTCGACCCGACCAGCGACGAGAAGAGGCGACCGGCGTCGAGCCGCAGCAAGGGAAGCCGCCACATGCTGGCCACCGAACGCGCGATCAGCGACTTGCCGCAGCCCTGCACGCCCACCAGCAAGATGCCCTTGGGCGCAGGCAGGCCGAATGCACGCGCCTCGTCGGTGAAGGCGCGCACCCGCTTGCGCAGCCACTCCTTGAGCGTGTCCAGCCCGCCGACGTTGTCGATCAGCTCGGTGTTGTCATAGTATTCGAGCAGCCCGCTCTTGCGGATGATCTGTTTTTTCTCGGCGGTGACCGCCTCGACCGCGCTGCTGCCGAGCACGCCGCCCGCCTGGACGATCGCCTTGGCCAGCGCGTTGCTCGCCTCCGTCTCGGTGAGGCCCAGACACGCCTGCACCAGCCGCGCCTGCTGCCGTCGATCCAGGCTGGGATCGACGCGATTGGCGCTGCGCAGCTTGTTGACGACCCCTTCCACCAGCGCCTGCAGCTGCGCAGCGTTGGGCAGTTCGAAGTCGATGACCGTCACCTCTTTCTCCAGTTCAGGCGGAATCTTGAGCACGGGGCCGAGCAGAATGACCGTCTTGGCGCTGGCGCCCAGCGCAAAGGCAAGCTCGCGCAGTCGGCGCACGACCACCGGGTCTTTCAGGAAAGGATGAAAATCGCGCAAGACCCACAATCCTGCTTCCGGATCGTCCAAAATCGTCTTCAGCAGCGCAAGCGGATCGCGGCGGCTGGCGTCTTCGCGCGCGGGCGCGGCCGGATTGACGAGGCCGACCGTGGCGCTCCAGAGCAGCAGCCGTTTGCGCTGCTCCTGCGCCAGCGCCTCGATCTCCTGGAGAGCACGCTGCTCTTCCGCCGTCACCACCCAGAGCAAGGGATAGCGGGCGCGGATGTACAGGTCGAGTTCGTCTTTCATGTTTGTTATCGTAGCACAACGCCGATAATTCAGAGGAGAAGAGCGCAGGGAGAACGCGTTAATCCGACCGCACGCGCCGGTACGCCTCCAGCACGCGTTGGCGCGCAACGGCGTGGTCGACGATCGGTGCAGGATAGTCCTGGCCGATGATGCAGCCTGCGCGCAATTGCTCGCTGCGCGGCATGCGCCATGGCTCGTGAATGTATCGCTCAGGAACCAGGCGCAGCTCCGGCGCCCAGCGCCGGATGTAGACGCCCTGCGGGTCAAATTTCTGGCCTTGCGCCGTGGGGTTGAAGATGCGGAAATAGGGCGCTGCATCGGTGCCGACGCCCGCCGACCACTGCCAGCCGCCGTTGTTGGCCGCCAGATCGCCGTCGAGCAGCATCTGCATGAACCACTTCTCTCCCCAGCGCCAGTCGATCAGCAGATCTTTGACCAGGAAGGAGGCGACCGCCATGCGCGCCCGGTTGTGCATCCAGCCGATCGTCGCCAGCTGGCGCATGGCCGCATCGATGAAGGGGTAACCGGTCGCTCCGGCGCACCATGCGGCAAAGTGCGCCGGGTTGTTCTCCCATGCGACGGCGTCGTAGGCGCGATGAAAACAACCCTGCACTACATGCGGGAAATGATAGAGGATCGAGTAGTAGAAGTCGCGCCAGATTAGCTCGGTCAACCAGCTTTCGGCGCCTGCGCAGTGCTCTGGAGTAGGGGCCGATTCCATGGCCTGATAGGCCGCCAGCGCCGCCTGTCGCGCCGAGAGCATTCCAAAGCGCAGATAGGGCGACAGCATCGAGGTGCCGTCGAGTGCGGGAAAGTTGCGCGCCTGGGCGTAGGCGTAGATAGGGGCGCGGTCGCCCGTTGTGAAGCGACGCAGCCGCGCCTGCGCCTCCGCTTCGCCTGGAGGAAAGAGCGCAGCGACATCCAGGCGAGGTTGCTCTGGAAGAGGCTCCCCTGCGATGCTTTCGGGAACGGAGAGGATGCGGGGGGCGGGCAGGATCTCCTGCGGCGTCACCGGCGGATGGCTGCGCCAGCGTCGGCTGTACGGCGTAAAAACCGTGTATGGCGTCCCATCGTCTTTCAACAAGGCGTCGGGCCTGCGAATGGTCAGGCCGTCCGTGAGCACGAGGGGGACCGGCAGCGCACGCGCCACGGTCTCGTCTCTGCTTCGGGCGTAGGGGGAATAATCGCGCTCGGCGTATACGGCGCGCGCGCGGCTTTCCGCCGCCAGCCTCGCCAACGTTGTGGCGGGTTCGCCGCAGCGGACGATCAACCGCCCGCCGCGAGCGCGCAGATCGGCGTCGAGCGCAGCCAGGCCGGCGAAAAGGAACGCCTTGCGCCTTTCCCCCACCCGAGACGAATTCAACAGATGGGGGTCGAGCACAAAACAGGGGATGATCTGAGCGGCGTTCTCCAGAGCGGCCGCCAGCGCCCGGTTATCTGTGAGCCGGAGATCGCGGCGAACCCACCAAATCGCCGTAGACATGACTTGCCTTTCAAAGGCCCAGGCTCGTGATGGCGTCGCGCACGATGGAGGCGCTGCGCCGGAGCGCAACTTCCTCCTCCGGGCTGAGCGGCTGCGGGAAAGTTGCGAGCACCCCTTCGCCGCCGACGAGGCGGGGCAAGGCCACGGTGACGTCGCGCACGCCCGCCACCTCCTCCGTCGGCGCGCAGACGGTCAGGATCGAGCGCTGATCTTCGATCACGCTTTCGACGATGCGCGCCAGCGCGCTGCCGATGCCGTAGTAGGTGGCGCCTTTGCCCTCGATGATCACGTAGGCGGCGCGGCGAACCTGTTCGTCGATTTCGGCGCGATCGGCGTCGGAGAACTCGATGCCGCGCAGCCGACAGAAATCGTTGAGCGGCGTGCCGCCGATGGTGACCTGCGACCAGACCAGCACTTCCGAGTCGCCGTGTTCACCGACGACGTGCGCATGCACGTGCTGGGGGTCCACGCCGAGTTTGCTGCCAAGCAAAGCCCGGAAGCGCGCCGTGTCCAGCGTCGTGCCGGAGCCGAAGACGCCCTGCACGGGCGCGCCCAGTTGTCCGGCGATATGCGCAGTCAGGTGCGTCATGATGTCGACCGGATTGGTGGCGACGACGAGCCTGGCCTGCGGCGCGTGCTCCAGGACGCGGGGCACCACGTCGCGGAAGACGGCGGCGTTGCGCTCCAGCAGTTGAAGACGCGTCTCTCCAGGCCTCTGATTGACGCCGGCGGTGATCACCACCACGCGACAACCGGCCAGCTCTTCATAGTCTCCGGCATGGATGTACATTGGGTGCGCGAAGGGCACGGCGTGAAAGATGTCGTTGGCTTCGGCTTGGGCGCGTTTCTTGTTGATGTCGACCAACACGATTTCACGACCGACGCCGCGCATCACCATGGCGTAGGCCGCCGTCGAGCCGACAAAGCCGCTGCCCACGACGCCGATCTTTCCTCGAAGCAGCACGAAGATTTCTCCTTTCTCAAGCAGCCTCTGAAGCAGGGGCGTTTGCGGCGCTCAGACGATGGGCCGCAACTGCGTCCGGCGCGCCTGCCTCCGCCAGTATAGCACGCGCCACGCGCAATCCGCCCAGCGCCACGGCGGCGGTGGACTGCCCGGGAAAGATGCTGTCGCCCACCATCCACAGAGAGCGATCGAGGCGCGGCCCCCAGGTGCGGAAGAGGCTCGTCTGCGGAAAGCCGCCGACCCACCCGCGCATGCGCCGCGTGAAACGCTGAAAGGTGACAGGCGTGCCGGGCAAGATCAGGTCGGCGTGTGCGCGGAGGCCGGGCAACACGCGCTCGGCGCTGCGCAGGATGCGTTCAAGGTAGTGCGCCTTGCGTTGCTCGTAGCGACGGCGGTCGAAGCGGAAGAGCTTCCACCACGGGTCCAGGGCGGTGTGGGTGCTGATCGTCAAGGCGCGGCGGCCCCTCGGCGCTCGGCTCTCATCCCAATCCGGGCTAAGCGAAAGGAAGATGCTGTTGCCTTCGCCCAACGGCTCGCGCTCGATCACCTGATGATGCAGCGGCGCGTCCGGCTCGACGATGCCGGCGTCGAAGCCCACGTAAACGGTGAAGGCGCCCCAGCCGGGCTCTGGGTTTTCGGGCAGGCGACGCAACGCTTCGGGTGCATGATCTCCCATCAGCCTGGCGATATTCCACGGCGGCAGGTTGGCGACGACGGTGCGCGCCGGAAAGCGCTCCCCGCGCTTTGTCACGACTGCGGTTGGCTCGCCTTTCTCGTAGACGATGCGCTCCACCTCCTGGCGCAGCAGCACTTTGCCGCCGTGTCGCCGCACGGCGTCGACGAGCGTCTCGGCGATGGCGCCGATGCCGCCTTGCAGGTGGACGACCCCGCGGCGCGGCAGGTCAAGCGCCGCAGCGCCGTAGAGGGCGTTGGCGTAGGCGCTCGTGGTCTGGGCTGCAATCAGCAACTGGGCGTCGACGAAGAGGCACAACGCATGCGGCGCATTTTGCAGATGAGCAGCGACAGGGCGAAAGGCGTCGGCGAGCAACGGAGGATGGAGGCGGCGTCGCAGGTCGGCGGCCAGCCACGCCAGCCCGTCGCGCACCAGGGAGGCGACTTCGCCAGGGCTCTGGGGGGGCCAGGCCGGCGCGCGCAGCGCCAGGTCCCAGAGTGCGTCGGCGCAAGCTTCCTGCCAGCGAAAGAAGGTCTCTCCCGTCTCGCCGAACGCACGCCTGTATTCCTCCCAACGCCGCTCGTCGCCGTAGCGCGCGATGGTTTGCCCGTCGGGCAGATGCACGACCATGGCCGGCTCATCGGCGCGCGCAGGCCAAGAGGCAATGTCGAGCGCTCTCGCCACGATGTCCATCGGCCCGCCAGGGTAGAAGCCGCCCGCCAGCGTGGCGCCGGCCTCGAAACGGTAATTTTTGTGAAAGAAGGTTCCTGCACAGCCGCCGGGATAGACGTGCGCCTCTAACACGGTGACGTCGCAGCCCGCTTTAGCAAGCAAGGCGGCCGTGGTCAATCCGCCGACGCCTGCGCCGATGACGACGATCGGCTCCAGTTGAGTCATGTTATGCCCTCGCCAATGCTTTCATTTTATCTTCGAGAAGGCGCCGCGTCTTCCAGCCGCGGTAGGCGAACAGGAGCGGCAGTCCTAGCCACATGCCCAACCCGATGAGTTTCCAGAATGCGTTGGGGTGGAGCGTGGCGTCGACTTCATCGAGCACCGCCGTGGTTTCATCGTCGACCGCTGTGAAGGTGTGTCGATGCACCCAGGTTGCGAATGGGCCGCTGAGCTGGCGGTCGACGAAGCTGTTGGGCGTCGTCTGCTCAATCCGCGCCACCCAGCGGATGGGCAAGGGGCCGAGCCATAGGGTGAAATCCATGCGGTCGCCCTCCTGCAGCGTTTCCGGCGCAGCGTGGACGCGCACCCGAATCGGCGGCGGCGTGATGGCGCCCATGCTGGCCGACCGACGATGAAAGTCCGCCACGACGGCCAACGGCGCTTTGACCACAAAGCGGTGAGCATAGCGCATGCGCTTACTCCTTGCCTGCCCGGGCTGGCTCAGCTTGTTTTTCTTCAGAAGATGGTTCGCTCTTTGTGGCCGCGCTGCTGGCGGGCGAGGGCTTCCCTAACAGCTCTTGCAACGCAGCGCGCGCAGCTTCATATTTGAACTGGAAGTCTAGCTCCAGCAACCGCTGCGGCACGGCGCGCTGCCCCTCGAGCAGGATCATCGCCATCTCGCCGAAGAGAAGTTTCAAGGCGAAGGCGGGCGCAGGCAGAAAGCTCGGGCGCCCGAGAATCTCACCGATCAGCTTGCTGAACTCCTTGTTCGTGATCGGATTGGGAGCGCACAGGTTGAACGGCCCCTCCGCCTTCTCATTGGCAATCAGAAATTGAATGGCGCGCACCTGGTCTTCGATATGAATCCAGGGATACCACTGCTTGCCGCTTCCCACCGGCCCGCCGATAAAAAGCTTGAAGGGCAATAGTTGCTTGGGGAAAGCGCCGCCTTCCTTGCTCAAGACGACGCCGGTGCGGATGACGGCGCGACGCACGCCGTGTTTCTTGGCAGCTGCAGTGGAGGCTTCCCAGTCGAAACAGACCTTGGAGAGAAAGTCGCCGCCGGGTGAAAAACTTTCGGTCACCTGGGCGTCGCCGGTGCGCGTGCCGTAATAGCCGACTGCAGAGGCTTGAATCAGCACGCCCGGTTTTTTCGAGGCGGCGGCGATCGCCTCCATGACGGCTTTCCCGGCGTTGATGCGACTCTGGCGGATCTCTTGTTTACGCTCTCGAGACCAGCGCTTGTCGGCGATGCCGGCGCCGGCCAGGTTGACGATGGCGTCGGCGCCATCCGCCAGCTCGCCCCATCCTTCTGCGCTTTTGCCGTCCCACTTTTGTAGTTTGACGCCCGCGGGAACATTTTTCGCCTTTTCCGGCGCGCGCGAGAGCACGATGACTTCATGGCCTTCTGCAGCCAACGCCTGGCTGAGCGGTCGGCCAATCAGACCGGTTCCTCCGGTGAGAATCACGCGCATTGCTCACTCCTCCTTCCTTCTCGATTCCTTGTTTCCCGCAATTGCTTGTTTGATCCACTGCCGTTGCGCCTGGTCGGGCATCTCCCGACCGAGCAGGCGCGAAAACCATTCAAGCACAACGAATCCCGGCTCTCCTAAATGACGGATGCATGCGTCGTAGTAAGCGTTCAAGTAGTGTTCGAGCGCCTCCGGAGGCATCTGATGATGATTGACCAGCAACCCCTCGACCCAGTCAATGTCTGGGTTGAGAAAGTCCATGTCGCCCAAGGTCAGCGCAGCGATGATATTGCGCCCAAAGCTTTGGTTCGCTATGGCCAGCAGCCGTTTGGGAATAACGTTCTCCATGCGCGCCCAGATTTCGGCTTCGATGCTCGCCTGACGCGAACGGAAGTGATCGAGCGCTTCCTTGTAGTCGTAGCTGACCTGACGCTGCGCAGGGACCGGGCGCAGGTGCGCCATGATGTGTTCTATCTGGCTGACTACATTTTCTAAGGTGTCGCCAAGATAATGACCGGGGATCACTTCAGGTAGCGTCGACGCCTCTGTGAAGACCAGGCCGCCAAACGCCAGCGGCACGCGTTCCCTAAAGAGGGTCTCGGCCATTTCCAACAGGCTGGCGGCGGTGTAGAGCTGTTGGGCGGTCAACACCACCAGGCTGGGGCGCACCGTGGCGAGCGTCGCCTCCAGGCTGCGCAGCGGCACGTTGGCGCCCAGATAGACCACATCCCAGCCGCGACGGCGCAACAGAAGTGAGATGAGCAAGGGCACGAACGTATGCTCTTCTTCGGGCGGACAGGCCACCATGATGCGCCCAGGGCGAGTCGGTGCAGGCGTCGCAGCCAACAGCGCCTCCATGCGTCGAACTGCAAGCGCGGAAGCAAAGTGCTCTTGTTGCACAGTGACCTTTCCCTCATACCACCCGGCGCCGATCTCGCGCAGCCCCTTTTGAATCAGGTCAAGACACACCGTCTCCGCCGGAAACAGCGCAAAGGCCTGGGCGAGCAATTGCTCGGCCCGAAACTCATCGAAATTCAGGCAGGCGTTGATCCAGGCTTCGCGCATGGAGGCGACGGTTCCGGTTTCACCCAGTCGCCCGACCTCGATCCCCGCGTGAGTAGGGCGGCTCTCAAAGGGGCGCAGGTCATGACGCTGCGCGCCCGGCGCAGCGTTCACCTCAAAGGGATTTTTCCCTTCAGCCTCCAGGCGATGCAAAAGCTCGATCGCCCGGCTGATGCTCATGCCCTCGTTTTGGCGTTCGACCAGCCATTTTAAGACGTCGATATCGTATTGTGAATACAGGCGGTGCCCGCTTTCGGTGCGTTGCGGCGTCGGCACTCCGTAACGCCGTTCCCATGCGCGCAATGTGTCGGCCTTAAGTCCTGTCTCCTGAACCACCGCCTTCAGGTTGTAGATGGGTGTTTTATCGCTATGAGTCATCGTTTTTTACCTGTCGATAGGCCTCTCAGAACATTCTTTCCATGAGCATAACACAGACTTGCAGTATTGTCAATCATTTGCATAACCTTTTTCTAGATTAATTCTGGATATTATCTGGACAAATGTGGTTTAGATTCCTTGACAGGCTGGATCGGATGTGTTAAGTTTTGCGGGGATGTCAATTGACCAACCACATTCGACGCGGTCGAAAGGAGCCAGCATGCAGCTACAGCACGCCTGGGAGCGCACTCTGCTCAATCTCGCCTATGAAGCCCTCTCCAGTGATCCACCAACGACGACAAGGTCGTTCGATCCGGTGCTGTTGGCGCACTCGTATCAACATTGTGAATCGATCACGGCGGTCAATAGCCGATCCTTTCATCTGGCCTCCCGTCTCCTGCCTCCCGAAAAGCGGCGAGCTGCACGGGCGCTGTATGCATTTTGCCGCATCAGCGATGACATCGTCGATCGTGATCAAGGAAATGCCCGAGACCAGCTGCAACGCTGGCGTCAGCGCGCCACCTCCGCCCATCCTCCTGAGGACGACCTGGTCGCCATCGCCTGGGCGGACACCAGGCTGCGCTTCCAGGTGCCGATTCGCTATGCAGAGCAGTTGATCGACGGCGTGGCGCGTGATTTTCAGCCCGTGCGCTACGAGACTTTTGAGGAGCTGGCCGCCTATTGCTATGGCGTCGCCTCCACTGTAGGGCTGATGAGCATGCACATCATCGGGTTTTCAGGTCCGGAGGCGATCCCGTACGCCATCAAACTGGGCGTGGCGTTGCAGATGACAAACATCCTGCGCGACGTCGGCGAGGACTGGCGCGCCGGTCGTCTGTATCTCCCCCTGGAGGACCTGGCGCGTTACGGCTTGAGTGAGGAGGACGTCGCCGCCGCCCGCGTCACCACGCGCTGGCGTAGTTTCATGCGTTTTCAGATCGAGCGCAACCGCCGTCTCTACGACGAGGCGATGCCGGGCATTGCCTTGCTCAACCCCGATGGCCGTTTCGCCATCGCCGCCGCCGCCGACCTCTACCGCGGCATCCTCGATGAGATTGAACGCAACGACTACGACAATTTCAATCGCCGCGCCGTCGTCTCTACAGGTCGCAAACTGCGCATGCTGCCCGGCGTCTGGTGGCGCAGCCGTTATTGAGAGCATGAGAGGTGGAGAGGTGGAGAGCGTGAGAACTCTCCCGCTCTCCCCCTCTCCCGCTCTCCCGCTCTCCGCCTCTCCCGTTCTCCACCTCTCCCGCTCTCCACCTCTCCGCCTCATCTTGCCAAAAATCCCCTTCCCCTTTAGCATGGAGTCAAAGGCAGGTTTTGATGGAATGATTGCGCATGCAAAAAGGGGCCGCTATGACATCTGACCTTCTCACAGACGCGCACGCCGTCGTTGATCCCGATCTGGCTGAACGCGCCGCGCGCCTGCGGGAGCTGATTCGTTATCACCAGTATCGTTATTACGTGCTCGATGACCCGGAGATCAGCGACCAGGAGTTTGACGCGCTGTTCAACGAGCTGGTCGCCCTGGAGACTGCGCACCCCGAGCTGCGCACGCCGGACAGCCCCACCCAGCGCGTGGGGGGCTTTCTCGCCGACCGTTTCGAGAAGACGCGGCACCCTGCGCCGATCCTGAGCCTCGCCAACGCCTTCAGCCCAGGCGAGCTCTATGCATGGCGAGACCGCCTGCATCGTCTGTTAGACCCGGCGGAGCGCGCACGGCTTGCTTACGTATTTGAACCCAAGTTTGATGGGTTGACGGTGGTTTTGCATTACGAAAATGGCCTCTTCACGCTTGGCGCCACGCGCGGGGACGGCGAATATGGGGAGGTGATCACGGCCAACCTGCGCACCGTGCGTTCCTTGCCGCTCAAAATTCCTGTCAGACAGGACGTTGGCCTTGCGGCCCCGGCGCGGCTGGTGGTGCGAGGCGAGGCGTACGTCGACAAGGCGGACTTCCAGCGCTTCAACCAGCTGCAGATCGAGGCGGGCGAACGCCCCTACGCCAACCCGCGCAACTTCGCCGCCGGCAGTCTGCGCCAGCTCGATTCGAGCATCACCGCCACGCGGCCGATCAAGCTCTGGGTCTACCAGGCGCTTATCGTCGAAGGAGGGCCGGCGCTCGCCAGCCATTGGGAGGCTCTGGCCTATCTTCGCTCGCTCGGCTTTCCGGTCTGTCCCCTCAACCAGCGCTTTACGGACGAGGAATTCGACAAGTTGGCGGCCCATGTCGAGTCGTTTGGCGAGCGCCGCCACGATCTACCCTATGAGGTGGATGGCGCCGTGATCAAAGTTGATGCGCTGGCGCTGCAGGAGAAGCTCGGCTTCACCGGCAAAGACCCACGCTGGGCGATCGCCTATAAATACGCGAGCGAAGAGGCGATCACCACGCTGCTCGACATCGTCGTCAACGTGGGGCGCACCGGCGCAGTCACGCCCAACGCCGTGCTCGAACCGGTGCAGATCGGCGGCGTGATCGTCAAGAGCGCCACCCTGCACAACGAGGACTACATTCGCGACCTCGACATCCGCATCGGCGACAAGGTGGTGGTGAAACGCGCCGGCGAGGTGATCCCCAAGGTGCTGCGGCCGCTGCCCGAGCTGCGCACCGGCGCCGAGCGCATCTGGAGCATGCCGAAGCAGTGCCCGGTGTGTGGCGCGCCGCTGGTGCGACCGCCAGGAGAGGCGGCCACCTACTGCGTCAACAACGCCTGTCCGGCGCAACTGGTGCGCGCAGTGGAGCACTTTGTGAGCCGTCAGGCGATGGACATCGCCGGCTTTGGCATTCGCCAGGCGGAGCTTTTCGTGGAGCGCGGCTTTATCCGCGACCTGGCGGACATCTATCAGTTGCCTTGGGACGAGATTCGCAAGCTGGAGGGCTATGGCGACAAGCGCGTTGAGAACCTGCGCACCGCCATCGAAGCCAGCAAAGACCGCCCCATTCACCGCCTGTTGACCGGCCTCGGCATTCGTTACGTAGGCGCAGTGGTGGCGGAGTTGCTGACGCAGCGCTACCACAGCCTCTTCGACCTGATGGACGCCTCCCCTGAAGCGCTGAGCGCCATCGAGGGCATCGGCCCCAAGATCGCCGCCAGCATTCACGCCTATTTTTCCGTGCCGGCCAATCGAGCGCTGATCGAAAAGTTCGCCCGCCTCGGCGTGCGCGTGGCGGAGAGGCCGCCCGCAGCGGTCGAACAGGCCGCCGGTCAACCGTTGGCAGGCCTCACCTTCGTCGTTACGGGAACGCTGCCCGGCTTCACCCGCACAGAGGTGGAGGAGTTCATCAAGGCGCACGGCGGCAAGGTGGCGGGCAGCGTCAGCAGCAAGACCAGCTACGTGGTCGCCGGCGAGGCTGCGGGCGGCAAACTGACCAAAGCGCAACAGCTCGGCGTGCCCGTGATCGACGAGGCGACGCTGCGGGCGATGGCGGAAGGGCGAGCTTTGAGAGCGGGAGAGGGGGAGAGCGGGAGAGGGTGAGAGCGGGAGAGGGGGAGAGTGGGAGAGTGGGAGAGGGTGAGAGCGGGAGAGGGTGAGAGTGGGAGAGTGGGAGAGTGGGAGAGTGGGAGAGGGGGAGAGCGGGAGAGGGTGACGCTTTTCCAGTTCTCCAGTTCTCCAGTTCTCCATATCTCCCGCTCTCCAGCTCTCAAACTCTCCCGCTCTCCAGCTCTCAAACTCTCCCGCTCTCCAGCTCTCAAACTCTCCCGCTCTCCTGCTCTCACACCCACCTGGGAACTCTGCACGCTGCGCCAACCGTTATCCTGGCAGGGATGGCGCACATGAAGCGATGGCGTTCCAGAATCAAACAACAGGGTCGGCGTCTGCTGCTCGCTGCGGCGCTGTTCGGCGCGCTGGTCGTAGCTGGGTTGTACGCCTGGCTCTTCGCCGACCTGCCGCCGGTGACCGCTGTGGAGCTGCGCGCCGCTCGCCCTACGACGCAGATTCTTGACCGCAACGGCAAGCTGCTCTACGAGGTGCTCGACCCTCTCGCGGGCAAACAGATCGATCTCGACCTCAGCCGCATCCCGCAGGCGTGCATTCAGGCCACCATCGCCACCGAGGACAGCCGTTTCTTCCATCATCCCGGCGTCGACCCGCTGGCGATCGCACGCGCGGCGTGGCAGAACCTCACCAGCCGCAGCGTCTCCTCCGGCGCCAGCACGTTGACCCAGCAACTGGCGCGCAATCTGCTGATGGACGCCGGCGAACGCTATGAGACCTCCCTGCGGCGCAAGCTGCGCGAAGCCTATCTGGCCTTCCAGCTTGAACGGCATTACAGCAAAGAGCAACTGCTCGCCCTCTATCTCAACCAGACGTACTACGGCAATTTCGCCTTCGGGCTGGAGGCAGCGGCGCAGATTTTCTTCGCCAAGCCCGCTGCACAGCTGAGCGCCGCCGAGTGCGCGCTGCTCGCCGGTCTGGTGCAATACCCCACCGGCTACAACCCGCTGATCGACCCGGAGGCGGCGAAGGGAAGACAGCTCACCGTGCTGCGCCTCATGCGCGACGCCGGCTATCTGACGGCGGCGCAAGTGGAGGAGATCGCCCGTCAGCCGCTGCAATATCGCTCCCGGCTTTTTCAGATCGCAGCGCCGCACTTCGTGATGTACGTGCAGGACCTGCTCGTGCAGCAGCTGGGCGTGGAAGCGCTGCGCCGAGGTGGACTGCGCGTCTACACCACCCTCGACCTGGACCTGCAGCGTCAAGCCGAGGCGGCTGTGCGGCGTCGCCTGGCCCAGCTGACCTGCCAGGGTGAACGCGCCTGCGATGACCCCGCCGCGCGCACCCGTCGCGTCGACAACGCCGCCGCAGTCGTGCTCGACAGCGCCACCGGCGAAATCCTGACGATGGTCGGCAGCCCAGACTATTTCAGCGCACAGATCGCCGGCAACGTCAACGCTGCGCTTGTCAAACGCCAGCCGGGCAGCGCCATCAAGCCCTTCACCTACGCGGCCGCGCTCGATCCGGCCTGGAGCCGCCGCGCCGGCCGGCCTCCGCTCACCGCCGCCAGCATCCTGGCCGACTTGCCGAAGACTTTCACCGTCAAGAACGCCGACGGCTCCTTTGCACCTTATCGACCCCAGAACTACGACCGCATGTGGCACGGACCGGTCAGCGTGCGCGACGCGCTGGCGAACAGTTATAACCTGCCCGCCGTCGAAGTGCTCGAGCGCATCGGCGTCGAGACCTTGCGTCAACTCGCCGGCCAGGCCGGCATCCACACCTTCACCGGCCGCTATGGGCTGGCGCTCACGCTCGGCGGCGGCGAAGTGCGCCTGCTTGATTTAACCGCTGCGTATGGCATTTTTGACGACGGCAAAGCGGTGACCCCGCGAGCCATTTTGAGAATCGAAACGGTGGAGCCTGACGATGCCCAGGGAAGTGCAGCCATCGATTTTCAGGCTGCAACCTCCGGCGTCCAGGTGATCGCCCCTGAAGCCGCCTACCTCATCACCGACATTCTGTCCGATGAGGCGGCGCGCGCGCCGGCCTTTGGGCGCAACTCGGTGCTCAACCTGCCTTTCCCGGCTGCGGTCAAGACCGGCACGACGACCGACTGGCGCGATAACTGGACGATCGGCTACTCCACGCAGCGGCTCGTCGGCGTGTGGGTGGGCAACGCCGACAACGCGCCGATGGTCGGCGTCAGCGGCGTGGACGGCGCCGGCCCCATCTGGCACGACCTCATGCGGCTGGCGCACCTGCGCCCGCCTGGCCCCTTCGCCCGACCGGCTGGTCTGGTCGAGGTGGAGATTTGCGCGCCGAGCGGGATGCTGCCCTCGCGCGAGTGTCCACGCGTGCGCCGCGAGTGGTTTATCGAGGGAACGCAGCCGACCGAGCCGGACAACCAGTTCCGACGCATCGTCCTGGACCGCGCCACCGGCCTGCCCGCCGACGAAAGCACGCCTGCCGAGCGTCGAATGGAGCGCGTCTACTGGCTGCTGCCGCCCGAATATCACGATTGGATGCTGGCGCAGGGCATCCCGATTGCGCCGCCAGCTGTGCGAGCGATGCTGGCGCAAGAGGAGATCGGGCAAGATGGAAACAAAACGGGAGCGCCTGACGTCTATGCAGAAGGACAACCGCGCGCACTGCTGCGTCTCATCCAGCCGGACGCCTTTGCAGCCTATCAATTGCATCCTGCCCTGCCCGCCGCCAATCAGCGACTGCAGGTCGAGGGAATCGTTGCGGATGGAGGCGAATGGGCGGAGCTGCGGTTGATGGTGGATGGAGCGCCGCTCGCCGTCGCCCACAACACCGACCGCCTCAGCGCCTGGTGGCCGATGGAAATCGGTGAGCATCGTTTTTGGGTGGAGGGAGAGACCGTCCGCGGCGCCGACACCCTACGCTCAGAAATTGCAATCATTCGGGTTAGCGAATTTGTGAAAGATCCGATAACGTTCAGTGGGCCCTAGAAGCCCGTCGGAGAAGCCTGACGGGAATTTATGAGCCAATGGGCAGAGGTGATTGTAGGTGCGGCTCGCAGCCGCACGCTCTCGATGGATCCGGGTGCGGCCCTCACCCCCTGGCCCCTCTCCCAAGGCTGGGAGAGGGGGAGAGAAGGAAGCGCCGCTGCGAGCAGCGCCTACGCGAAGGCGCCGGTCTCATCGTAGGTGCGGCTCGCAGCCGCATGTTCTTGATGGAGCCGGGTGCGGCCCTCACCCCCTGGCCCCCCTCTCCCAAGGCTGGGAGAGGGGGAAGGGAACGCCGCAGCTCGCAGCCGCACGTTCTTGATGGACTATAAGGTCTTGAGAGTTTCTATTTTCGGCGAAGGATAGAAGAAGTTATGCAAAAACGCGCCGGGCGACGATTTCGACTTCGGCCGGCGCTCCGGTTTTCAACAAAAGATACATTGCACTCATTGGGAAAGCACGCCCCACCATTTCAGGAGGCTGATATGCAACAGCGTCGATTCTTCAAAATTTTGAACCCGATTCTTCTTTTCGCCTTGATCTTCACCATCAGCGCGCCCACCGTGAACCCCGTCGTCCTGGCCGGCGAACCGGCGAAGCCGCTGTTGCAAGAGCTTGCTGCGCCCGTTCTTTTGAAGACGTCGCCGGAGGCCGGCGCAGGCTGGGACGGCGGTCCCGTGGTCTTCACCTTCGACCAGCCGATGGCCTCGGCGCAGATCGCCGTTGCGCCGGCGCTGGCGGGCGAGACGACGGTGGAAGGGGCCGACGTCATCTTCACGCCTACGGAAGCGCCGACGCCCACCACGCGCTACCGCTTCAGCTTTGTGGAGGCGACGGCGACCAACGGCGCAGCCATCTCTGGCGTCATCGAGCTGACTGTAGAGGCAACCGGCCCCCTCGGCGTGTTGAGCACGCAACCTTCGGATGGCGCCGTGGACGTCGATCCCAACATGCCGATCACGGTCATCTTCAGCCGCCCCGTCGTTCCGTTGGTGGGCGTCGAGGAGCAGGCGTCGTTGCCGCAGCCGCTCCGCTTCGAGCCTGCCCTCGAAGGAGCAGGAAGATGGGTCACCACCAGCGTCTATCAGTTTACGCCGGCGGCTCCGCTGGCGGCGGCGACCACCTACCAGGTCACTGTGGCTCCGTTGACCGCCGTGGACGGCGGCGCCATGGACGAGCCATACACTTTCAGCTTCTCCACCGCTGCGCCGATTGTGGTGGAAGCCAGGCCATCCGGCATTCTTGTCTCGCCCGACGCGCAGGTGGTCGTGACCTTCAGCCAGCCGATGGATCGGGCGAGCACGGAAGCTGCGTTCAGGCTCTGGAACGAAGCGTATCCGTCCATGCCCGGAGCTTTCACCTGGAACGACGCCGACACCGTGCTCACCTTTACGCCCGAGAACCCGCTGCCCTTCGGCGACGTTTTCGGCATCGAGGTGGCGGAGACGGCGCTGGCGAAGGCAGGGACGGGTGGTTTACGCGCTCCCTGGAATAGCACATTTACGGTGGTTCCGCTGCCCGCCATCCGCAGCTCCTCCATCCTGCCCGGCGCGCGCGGCGTCAACCCGGAGAGCGAGCTGCGCATCTCTTTCACCGCGCCGGTGAGCGACACGCTGCTCTTCGACGCCATCCGCATCGAAGGGCTGCTCACCACCACGCAGGTCATCAGCTACACCTACACCGACCTCTACGACCTGACCGACGGCTTTGCGCAGCAGGTGGAGGGGTCGCCGCGGACGGGCTATCACACCCATCTGCTGATCAACTGGTACAAGCAGCCGAACACGACCTACACGGTCACCATCGACAGCCGCGTCGCCGACGCCTACGGCAACACCTTGCCGGAAGACTACATGTTGAGCTTCACCACCGGCGACTTTTCACCCCTGGTGCAGTTGGAGCTGGATCGCTTCACCCATTACAGCGCATTCACGACGACGGTCGTCGGCGTGCGTTATCGCAACGTCGAGCGCATCGACGCCCGCCTCTACCGTCTGCCGCTGGAGGGGCTTTTCCAACTGGCGGGCGAAAATCAGTGGATGGTGTGGGACAACTACGTCGTGCCCGACCAGGCGAGGAACCTGATCTGGGAGCGCACCTACACGCCGGAGGGCGGCGACAACGTCATCGCCAGGATGGGCGTCAAGTTGACGGCGTCGCGCGGCGGCGCGGAAGAGCCGCTCCCGCCCGGCGTCTACCTGCTCGAAGTGCGCGACCCGACGGCGCAGACGCAACAGGACGGCGCGCCGATGGTGCAGCGCGGGGTGATCGTCATCAGCAACTACAACCTCACCTTCAAGCGCGGCTTGCAGGGCGACAGCCTGGCCTGGCTCACCGATCTGGCCACCGGACAGCCTGTCGCAGGCGCGGCGGTGATCTTCACGAAGGATGGCCCGCCGCTGGCGCAAGGCGTCACCGACGCCGACGGCCTGGCGATCGCCGACCTCGGCTTGACGCAGGACGATCAATGGAAGCCCTTCTTCGTCTACACGGGCGAGCCGGGTCAGCCTGACTTCGCCGTCGTCTCGTCCGAGTGGGCGGATGGCATCCAGCCCTGGTCGTTCAACCTCGATGTCGGCGGCCTCTCCGAAACGCGGCTGCTGCATGTCTACACCGAACGGCCGATCTATCGGCCCGGACAGACGGTCTACTGGCGCGGCATCTTCCGCGTCCTTGAAAATGACGAATGGCGGTTGCCGCCCGCCGGGCTGGAGGCCATCGTCAACATCAACGACGGGATGGGCAACCTGGTCTCGACCCTGCGCGTCCCTGTGAGCGAAAACGGCACGCTCCACGGCGAGTTCACGCTGGCGCCGGACGCGGTGACCGGCTACTACAGCATCAACGTGATGGCGCCCATCGACACGGAGGCGTATCACACAGCAAGCGCCTACTTCCAGGTTGCGGCCTACCGCAAGCCGGAGTTTCAGATCGCCGTCACGACCGACAAGCCCGAATACATCCAGGGCGAAACAGTTCGCATCACCGTGCAGGCGGATTACTTCAGCGGCGGCCCGCTCGCCAATGCGCCGGTGGAGTGGCGCATCGCAGGCTACAATTACACCTTCAGCTGGGCGGGCGCCCCTGAAGATCGCTTCTACAGCTTCGAGCCGTTCGACCCCGACCGCCCCGCCTACAATCCGTTCGACTCTTTCCAGGGGCTGGTGCAACAGGGACGCGGCCAGACCGACGCCGATGGAACCTTTGTCATCGAGCTGCCCGCCGACCTCGGCGGCATGCTTTCCAGCCAACGCTGGCACGTAGATGTCACCATCACCAGCCCGACCAACCAGGCCGTCTACGCCACGGCCAGCTTCCCGGTGCACCGCGGCGCGTACTACATCGGCCTCGGCCCGGCGAGCTACGTGGCCGAAGTGGGGCGCCCGACTCCGGTGGACGTCGTGAGCGTGCGCCCGGATGGGACGATGTATGCCGGCGCCGAGCTGGAGGTTGTGGTGTACGAGTACATCTGGAACAGCGTCTATGAGCGGGCGGAGGACGGCAATTTCTACTGGAAAACTTCGGCGGAGCGCACGCCCGTCTACACCACCACCGTCACCACCAACGATCGGGGCGTGACGTCGTTCGAGTTTACGCCGGAAAAGAGCGGCCAATATCAGGCGACCGCCACAGGCGAGGACGCAAACGGCAACGTCATCCGCAGCGCGGTTTTCCTTTATGCTGCGGGTGAAGATTTTGTCGCCTGGCCGCGCCAGAACAACGACCGCCTCGAGTTGGTGGCGGACAAGAAACTCTACGTGCCGGGCGAGACGGCGAAGATTCTGGTCCCCAACCCGTTCAGCGGTTCGGTCAAGGCATTGGTGACGCTCGAGCGCAGCGGCGTGCTGGAGGCGAGCGTTGTAGAATTCACCGGCAGCAGCGAGACAATTGAAGTCCCGATCACCGCTGCACACATTCCCAACGTTTTCGTAGGCGTCGTCATCGTCAAAGGCGTGGACGAGACCAATCCCTTCCCGGCGACGCGCGTCGGCTACGCCAAACTGGCCGTGGACACCGCCGAGAAGGAGCTGCACATCGACGTGCAGGCCTCGTCCGAGGTGGTGCGTCCGGGCGACGTGGTCACCTACACCTTGACCGTGCGAGATAGCGCAGGCAATCCGGTCGCCGGCGCAGAGACGAGCCTGGCGCTGGTGGATAAGGCGGTGCTGGTGTTGGCGGGCGCCTACGGCGCAGAGCAGAAGCTGGTCGACATCTTCTACTATCAGCGGCCGCTCGGCGTCAACACCGGCTCACTGATCGTCATCAACAAGGATCGCATCAGCCAGCAGCTTGCCGAAGGCGGCAAGGGTGGCGGCGGCGGCGGCGATGGCCTGGGCGTCGATGTGCGCGAAGACCTGGCGGACACCGCCTACTGGCGCGCCGACGCAGTCAGCGACGCAAACGGCGTCATCGAGTTCAGCGTGAAGCTGCCCGACAACCTGACCACCTGGGTGCTGACCGCTAAGGCTGTGACGCCAGACACGCGCGTCGGCGAGGCGATGCACGAGATCGTCGCCACCAAGGCGTTGCAGGTGCGTCCCATCTTGCCGCGCTTCTTCACGGCGGGCGACCGCGCTTTCATCGGCGGCGTCGTTCTCAACGGCGGCAAAGAGACGACGGCGGCGGGCGCCTTCACCTTCGAGGTCAGCGGCGCAACGATCGAGGGGCGAGGAACCCGAAGCGAAGCGTCCTTCGCTGCGCTCGACCCCGGTCAATTCGCCCGCTTTGACTTCCCGGTGACGGTGGACGCCGCGACGACGTCGGTCATCGTGACCCTCACCGCCGTGGCGGACGCGCTGTCCGACGGCCTGCGCATGGAAATCCCGGTCGTGCGCTATCAGACGCCGGAGGTCATCGGCTCCAGCGGCGTCATCGAAGGCCTCGGCGTGGTGGAGGCCATCCACGCGCCGGCTGGCGCCACCGACGATGGTGAACTGATCGTCACCCTCGATCCGAGCCTGGGCGCCGGACTGCTCGAAGGGCTGCGCTATCTAGAGCACTTCCCCTACGAATGCAACGAGCAGACGGTGAGTCGCTTCCTGCCCAACCTCTTCACGGTGCGCGCATTGCAGGCATTGAACATCCGCGAGCCCGGCCTGGAGCGCAACCTGAGCTATCAAGTCGGCGTCGGCGTGCAGCAGCTCATCGGTCGCCAGAACCTCGACGGCGGATGGGGCTACTGGCCCGGCGAAGAAAGCTCGCCCTTCATCACCGCCTACGTGCTGTGGGGTTTGAACAGCGCCGACGCGCTCGGGTATCCGGTCTCCATCGACAATCGCAACCGGGCCGCCGAGTATCTGCTCAGCCGCTTCATGGCGCCTGCGGACGCAACCAGCCCCTCACAGCTCAACGAAATGGCTTTCATGCACTATGTATTGGCGGAGATGGGGCGCGGAGACGCCGGGCGCATGAGCACGCTCTACGAGGTGCGCGAGCGGCTCTCAATCGACGGCAGGGCCTTCCTGGCGATGGCGATGCATCGCATGGACGCCGACGATAGCCGCGTGCAGACGTTGATGGATGACCTGGCCGGCGCAGTGCAGATCAGCGCTGCGGGCGCCTCGTGGCGCGAGGATGCGATCGACTACATCAACCTTGGCAGCGACGTGCGCTCGACCGCCGTGGCTCTGGCCGCCTTCCTGCGCATCCGCCCGGACGCCGCAGTCCTGCCCAACGTAGTGCGCTGGCTGGTGAGCGCGCGCACCGCCGGCCACTGGGCCACGACGCAGGAGACCGCCTGGAGCATCCTCGCCCTGACCGACTGGTTGACCCACACCGGCGAGCTGGAGGCGGACTACGCCTGGCGGGCGACGCTCAACGACGTCTCGTTGGGCGAAGGGCGCTTCGACAACGCCAACATCTTGACCTCGGCGACGCTGCGCGCGTCGATCACCGAGCTGCTGCGCGACCAGGCCAACCTCCTGCGCATTACGCGTAACAACGAAAGTGGCCGGCTCTACTACACGACCCATCTGCGCTACAACCTCGATGCGTTGGCCGTGCAGCCGCTCGACCGCGGCCTTTCGGTGGATCGACGGTTTAGCCTGAACGGCGAGACCGTGCACAGCGCCAGCGTCGGCGACGTGCTCAGCGTCACGGTCACGATCGTGGCGCCGACCGACCTCCACCATGTGATGGTGGAGACGCCCATCCCGGCGGGCGTGGAGCCGCTCGATCCCAGCCTGTCGGCCGTCTCGCCGCAGGACGTCTACGGTCCTCCGGCGCTGCGTCCGATCCGACCGACGGAGGAAAGCCGGTGGATGTGGACGCCGAGCTTCGTGGACTATCGCGACGACAAGGTGACACTGTTCGCCACTTACTTGCCCGCCGGCGCCTACGAATACACCTTCCAGGTGCGCGCCTCGCTCCCCGGCGAGTTTCGCGTGCTGCCGGTGCATGGCGAGATGATGTACTTCCCCGAAGTGTGGGGACGGAGTGGAGGGGCAGTGTTCACGGTGAGACGGTGAGAGCCGGAATGAAAGGGGGTGCGCCTGCAGGCGTTTGTTGAACGAAGTCAAGCGCAAGGGCGGCGTCTTTCAGCCGCCCTTGTTTTATTTTGTTATCCAAAGGCGAACCGCTGGGAACGTGCAGCTGGGAGCTGCACCTGGCGTTGTACAGAGGTTCGTTCAGGTCATCGTATTTCTTGGTGTCTTCGCGCCTTTGTGGTGATATTCTGAGCGCTTGGCCGTCAAACCGGTGGCGCAAGCAACTTTTCAGGAAGCTGAATTGAATTTTACAAGGGATTCCGGCAACCGGTAGGCGCAGCTCGCAGCTGCGCTTCCTTGAATTCCCCAAAACCTTGCAGGCCATGGCGAGCGTGCAGCTGTGAGCTGCACCTACGGCGTTCCCTTCTCCCCCTCTCCCAATGCTGGGAGAGGGGGCCAGGGGGTGAGGGCCCACGGCTGAGAGCCGCCCCTACAAGGAAACCGACTGACGCCGCTCTATGCTTCTTGTGCTATAATGTCCACCATGCTGCGTTGTCAACATATTTGCCTGACGACCGACCGGCTGGCCGAGACGCGAAACTTTTATGTGAAAACGCTTGGTCTCGTCGCAGCCACCTACGACGAGGCATTCGGCCTTCTGGCGCTGCTTCTCGCCGATGGGTTCGTCCTTCGCTTTGAAGCCAAGGGACCGGCTGAACCATCAAGTATTCGATTCATAGGACTCGAACTTGATTCCTTTGAAGAGGTCGATCGCCTCTTCGATGAGCTTTCAGGACGCGTTCCAATTGTCCAGGATCTTAGGTCAAGATACACCTCTAGACAGGGGCCTTACGGTTTTATCATTGAGGACCCCAATGGATACCGCCTGAAACTCTTCAAATACGGTCCAAGAGTTCAGCAGTGAATCAAAAAGTCGTCGCAAACGGAAGACGACACTCGTTGAGCAAGGTTGTCATTTGTCAAGCTCCTTCTTGAAGTGCCCAGAAGCTTATACCACAAAAGCATGTCTCCGACTGGGTGCTAAGACGTTCCGCTTTAGCAAATTTTCTGTCATAATGTCCATAGCTGATTTTGAGGTAGGCTTACGGATTTGATCTGAGTAGATGAACATAAAACGACGCAAACAGTTGTTATCCATCTTTTCTTTACGGCTGGTTCATGTCCGCGTGTTGGCATGGCCGTTGCTCCTGGCGGCGCTGGTTCTCTTTTTGAATGCTTCTTTGAGTGCGGCGACAGCGGCGCAGGGGGTGACCGCGGAGTTGGCGCCTCTCTATGGAGTGGGTGGACAGCAGGCTGCACCGAATCGCTACATCGTTGTCCTGCGCGGGGACCGGGTGCGCACAGCCTCCGCCCTTCGCCAGAAGGTGGCCGCGTTGCAAAGTCGTCCGGACGTCGCCGTGCATCGCAGTTACCAACATACGTTCTGGGGCTTCGCCGCCACGCTCTCCCCTGCTGCGCTCCAACTGCTGCGCAGCGACGGCGACGTCGCCTGGATCGAGCAGGACCAAATCGTGACGATCGCAGGCGAACAAATCAGTCCGCCGTGGGGATTGGATCGCATCGATCAGCGCACCTTGCCGTTGGACGAACGCTACGTCTACGACGGCGACGGCGTCGGCGTGCATGTCTACATCATCGACACCGGCATTCGCGCTACTCACAGCGAGTTTAGTGGCCGCGTTGGCGGGGGGTTCGATTTCATCGACAACGACGCTGCGCCGGACGACTGCAACGGCCACGGCACGCATGTCGCCGGCATCGTCGGCGGCGCAACCTATGGGGTCGCCAAAGGAGCGACCCTGCACCCCTTGCGCGTGCTGGACTGCAACGGCGTCGGCTACACGTCGGGCGTCATCGCCGCCATCGACTGGGTGACGGCGAACCACATCAAGCCCGCCGTCGCCAACCTCAGCCTGAGCGGCAATTCATCCACGGCGCTGGATCTCGCCGTGCGCACCTCCGTGGCGGCGGGCGTCGTCTATGTGGTGGCGGCCGGCAACTTGGGGATTGACGCCTGCAACGCTTCGCCTGCGCGCGAGGCGACGGCGATCACGGTGGGCGCCACGAACAGCGCCGATCAACGCGCCAGTTTCTCCAACTACGGCGCCTGCCTCGATCTCTTCGCCCCTGGGGTCAACATTCTCTCGGCGTGGCACACCGGCGACAACGCCGAGCAGACGGTCTCCGGCACGTCGATGGCTGCGCCTCACGCGGCGGGCGCAGCGGCGCTCTTTCTGCAAAAGGCGCCCTCCGCCTCCCCGGCCGACGTCGCCGACGCGCTTATTGCTGCGGCCACCGAGGGCGTGGTGAGCAACGCCGGAAGCGGCTCCCCCGATCGTCTCCTCTACATGCGATTCGACTTGCCGGCGGCGCCTACGCCGACGCCGCCTGGAGCCACGCCAACGCCTACGTCGACGCCTCCCGCTCCCGCCACGCCGCCGCCCAACGACGACTTCGACCGGCCCACAGAGGCGACGCCGCTTCCCTTTAGCCAGGTTCTAAACACAACGTACGCCACCGTGTCGAACGATGATCCGATCCTCTGCACCGGGGCAAGAGGCGAGGCTACGGTTTGGTATCGTTTCGCGCCGCAGGTCAACGGGCTGCTCACGGCGAACACCTTCGGCAGCGACTACGACACGGTGCTGGCGATCTTCACCGGAGAACGCGGCGCGCTCTATCGGCTCGCCTGCAACGACGACGCCGAAAACACGCTGCAGTCAAGTGTGACGCTGGATGTCCATGCTGGAGAAACATATTTTATCGAAGTCGCCGACTACGGGGTCAACATCTCGGCTCATAAGTCGCATGCGCTTCTGCTCAAAACGCAAACTGGGGGCAATCTGCACTTGACGCTCGATTTCACTCCTGCATCAGAGCCAACTCCTTCGCCTGCTACGGGGGCGGTGCTGGCAATCGCTCCTTCTGCGTTGACGGTGCGCCCTGGCGAACGCTTCACCGTCGAAGTGCAGGTGCGCACGACCCAGCCGGTGGAGGGAGCCGCCGCCTATCTCAACTTCGACCCCACTGTCTTGCAGGTTGCGTCGATAACGCCCGGGGGCGCATTGCCGGAAATCCTCCTCAATGAGGTGGACAATGTGCAGGGCCGCGTTAATTTTAGCGCCCGCGCGCTCAACGCGCCCTTCCCTGAACACGACTTCATTGTGGCGACGCTCGCTCTGACGGCGACGACGGATTCACCTGGCTCATTGCTGTCATTTGAAACGACAAGCCCTCGGCAAAGCGATGTCACATTCAGCGGACGCTCGATTCTCAATCGCGCCCTCAACGGCCAGGTTCAGGTGGCGACCTCATCGCTGTACCTGCCGATAGTCGTGCGGTGAGGGAAGGCGCGTTGCGTATTTCGTGTTGCGTGTTACGTGTTGCGTGTTACGTGTTGCGTGTTACGTGTTGCGTGTTACGTGTTGCGTGATTGGGCACGCAGCACGAACACATTTCAAGGATTATAGACCTGAATCCGTCGCTCCGGCACGCGCCGCGCCAGCCGGCCGATGTTGCGGTTCACCTGGGACAGAATTTCCGCTTTGTCGAGCGTGCGTAGCTTGCGATCCTCCATGACGACTCGTCCGTCGACGATCACGGTGCGCACGTCCGAGGCGCGCACGCTGTACAGCAAGGCGGCCGCAACATTGTGCACAGGCTGGTTGTGGGCGCCGCTCAGGTCCAACAGCACGATGTCGGCCAAAAAGCCCGGGGCCAAACGTCCAAGCTCGCCCGCCATGCCGATCGCCGCAGCGCTGCCAAGGAAGGCGACGTCGAGCGCTGCATGAAGGGGCATCACCTCCGGGTCGTTGGCCGTGAACTTCTGCATGAGCGCCATCAGACGCAGGCTCTCCCAGATGTCCAGCGTATTGTTGCTGGCCGCGCCGTCGCTGCCCAGCCCGATGGAGACGCCCGCAGCCTGCAACGGGCGAATCGGTGTCAGGCCTGCAGCCAGCTTTAGGTAAGTCTTCGGGCAATGGGCGACGCCGACATGGTCGGCGTAGGCGCGCAACCGTTCGATGTCCTCGGGCAGAATGCCGCAGCCATGGGCGATCAAGGTTGGAACGTCGAGCACGCCGGTCTGCTCCAGCACTTGAATTGGAGTGATTCCTCGTTTGGCCAGGCTGGATTGGGTTTGCGCCATGTCTTCCGCCGCGTGAATGTGGACGCCCACGTTCAGCCGTTTGGCATGAGCGGCCGCTGCGCGTAGAAAGTCGTCGTCGCAGGTGTAGGGCGCATGGGGCGCCATCCACGTGCGGATGCGTCCGCCGGCGCCGCCTTGCCAACGTTCGACAAAAGCGGCCGTGGCGTCCAGCGCTGCATAGCCCTGGCTGGCGAAGACCGCCCACCCCAGCAATGCCCGGCTGCCTGCCTCGCTGACTGCGCGCGCCGCCTCATCCATGAAGAAGTAGTGGTCGGCGACGGTGGTCACGCCCGCTTCGATCATCTCCACCAGCCCTAGCAACATGCCCCAGTAGACGTCCTCGGCGGTCAAGTTGCTCTCCACCGGCCAGATGAATTCATTGAACCAGCGCTGCACCGGCACATCTTCGGCGATGCCGCGGAAGAGCACCATCGGCGTGTGTGCGTGGGTGTTGATCAGTCCCGGAGTCGCCAGCAGTCCATCCGCCGCCACTACGTCATCGGCTTCGTGCTGCTCGATCGGCTGGGTCGGCGAAATGGCGGCGATGCGGTTGCCTCGCACGTGAATATCGTGGTTGCGCAGCACGGCGTAGGCGCCGTCGTCGTTGCGCACAAGGACGTCGCAATTGTGCAAGACGAGCGTGTTCGACATGGATGCACTTTCTCAACCAATTGATGACCGGCGAAAACGAACGCCCCCTTCAGGTTTCTTCAACGGTCAGGCCGGCGAGAGGGCTGCGCCGGCGTTCGCCCAAAGCCAGAAAGCGATCGTAGCGCACGACAATCACCTTGCTCATCTGCCAGAAGGACTCCACCGAGAGGTGTTGGCAGCCTTCGTGCAGCCACCAGCCGTCGATGTGAGGATGGACGGTGATCAACGCAGGATCATAGACCGGCACAACCGCCGGGCTAAGGAAAAAGCCCGGGGATTCCGGCGAACGAATTTGCAACAAGTACGCGCCGCGCATGCCGCGGGCGCGCGGCAGTCGATGTGTGCTGCCATCGGTGAGGTCGATCAGCTCGCAATCTTCCACCGGCGTGTCTACGATGGTGGGCCACGTCGGGTCCTCGACCAGTTCGGCGATGACGCGACGCACTGCAATGTCCTGATAGTGGTTCTGTTGCGTCTGCGGTTGAAAATAGTCGTCCTCGTAGACATTTTCACGACGGTCGTCATAGACGTTGCCGCACCAGGTCGTCAGCCACTCCGCGATTTCAGGATGATTGCGCAGAAAAATTCGATAGCACTGCTCATATTCAGCGATTGCTTCACCAAAGGAAACGATCCGGCCGCGCACGTAGTGATCGATGCGCCAGCCGTCATCGCCGAAGCGTTCGTCCAGCAGGGCCCGCCACTGCGCCTTGCGCTCGCCTGCGTATCCCGGCGTTCCGATCGGAATCAACACGCCGGCCAGCGTGGCGCGGGCCTCTGGCTCGATGCGCTCCCACCAGGTGGTGTAGTCAAGGTTCATGGTGCTGTCTGTTCCTGAAAGCGCCGGGCTGCAGCGTTGATGCGCGCGCGGCGGCGAATGTTGTAGATGATCAGCGCAGCGATTGTCACCGCAGGCGGAATCATTTCTACGAACTGGGGCGGGATCGCCATCGTGCCCAGCCGCGTGCCCAGCGCGGAGGCGGTTCCAAAGATTAGAGCGGCGATGAGGGCGCCGATCGGATTGCGGTTGCCGAGAAAAATCACCGCCAAGGCGATGAAGCCGCGTCCCGCCGTCATGTTGGCCTGAAAGATGCTCAGGTAGCCCATGCTGAGATAGAGGCCGCCCAGCGCAGCGCAGAAGCCGCTCGCCACCAGCGCCTGATAGCGCACGCGACGGATGTCGATGCCGACAGACTGCGCAGCGTCCGGCATCTCGCCGGTGGCGCGCAAGTGGGCGCCGGCCGGCGTGCGATAGAGGAAGATCCAAATCACGGCCACCAGCGCAAAAGCGAGATAGCTCATGATGTTGTAGCCGGTGCCGTTTTCGCCGTTGAGCAGGGTGCCCAACACCGGAACGTTGTTGACAAAAGGAATCTGCAGCGAAGGCAGCCGCGCACTGGCGAGCGTCGACGTGCTGCCCTTGTCGCCTGTGAACGAGAACATCAGGAACACCGTGGCGCCCGAGGCCAAAATGTTCATCGCCAGGCCCGTGAGAATGATGTCCGTTTTCAGCTCCAGGTGAAAAAAGGCGATCAGCCAGCCCATCGCCATGCCGACGAGCACGCCCGCCAGCGCGCCCAGCCAGGGATAGGACCACGCCGGTGCGCCGGGAAACCACTGAGGAGCGAATCCACTGACGATGACGCCGGTGAAGGCCGCCGCCAGCATGATGCCTTCCAGCGCAATATTGATCACGCCGCCTAGATCAGAGAGCAGGCCGCCCATCGCCGGCAAGATCAGCGGCGTCGCCACGCGAATCACCGTTGCAATGAACGCCGCCGAGAAGATGCTTTGCAGGACGACTTCTAGAGACATTCAGCTTCCCTCAAAAAGACCTCAAAAAGTTGCCACCAGAACCCGTTGCACAAATTTTGCTCGGCGTCACCCGGCTTCGACGACCACTTCTTCTCGACTGCGACGCAGTTGAACCCATTGCTGGACGAAGGGGAAAAGGCGTTCGGCGGTGATCAGCAGGATAATGATGGCCTGGATGATCAACACCACCTCGCGCGTCACATCGGACGAACGCTCCATGATCTGCGCGCCGGTGCGCAAGTAGCCGTAGAAAAGGCCGGCCAGCAACACCCAGCGCGGGTCGTTGCGCGCCAGCAACGCCACGACGATGCCCTCAAAGCCCAGCCCGGGCGAAAGATTGATCGTCAGCCGTTTGAGCAGCCCCATGCTCAGATGGGCGCCGGCCAGCCCCGCCAGGATGCCGCTGACGGCCATGCTCAAGGCAATCACCCGCTTCGTGTTGATGCCGCCGTACTCGGCGAACTTGCGGTTGGCGCCGAGCATCTTCAACTCGAAGCCAAAGGGCGTGCGCGCCATCAAAAACCAGACGACAACCACGGCGATCAGCATGAGGATCGTCATGAAAGAAACGCGCGTGCCGGGAATGAGCAACGGCAACACCGCCGAAGTGGGAAAAGGCACCGTTCCCACAAAGCCGGCGGCCGGATCGCGCAGCCAGTTGAAAAGCAGCAGATCGAAGAGCTGAAGCGCAATCACGTTGAGCATCAACGTGCTCACGATTTCGTCCACCGAGAGGTAGGCTTTGAGCAGGCCCGGAATCAAGCCCCAGAGAAAACCGATGATCATCGCCGCCGCCAGCGCCAGAAGCATATGGGCGGGAAAAGGCAAAGAAAGTTTCAGTGCAATGACGGCCGTCATCAGCGCGCCGAGCAACATCTGTCCTTCTGCGCCGAGGCTGAACTGCCGCGCCCGAAAGACGATCGAAACCGCCAGCCCGAGCAGAATCAGCGTGGTGCTCTCCTCCAGCCAGTTGCCGAAGCGGTTAATGTTTTTGATCTCAAAGCCGTTCTCAAAGGAGAGCCTCGGCAACGGCCCGGTGAGCAGCGCCGTGTACGCCTGCACCGGCTCTTTGCTGACGAGCGCCGTAATGACAAAACCGATCGCGAGCGCAATCAACACCACGGCGATGATGCGAACGGGTTCAACAAATTTGGTCATCCCCTTCATATTCATGCAGCCTTCGTAACAACTTCCTGGCGGCGAACGCCGAGCATGTAAAGTCCGATTTCCTCTTCCGTCAGCTCCGGGCCGTTGTCCAAGATGGCGACAATCTCGCCTTTGTACATCACGGCGATGCGGTCGGCGAGGCTCATCACCTCCGCCAGGTCGGCGGAGACAAGCAACACCGCCTTGCCCTCGTTGCGTTTGGTCACCAACTGGGTATGCACAAATTCGGTGGCGCCGATGTCCACCCCGCGCGTTGGCTGCGCAGCGATCAGCAACACGGGTTCGGCGGAAAATTCGCGAGCGACGATCACCTTCTGCATGTTGCCGCCGGAGAGCGAGCGCATCAGGGCGTCGGGGCCGGCGGCGCGGATGTCGAACTGTTGCATTAACGTCTCGGCGTGTTTCCGGATCACCTGAGGGGAAAGCACCCCGCGCTGGGTGAAGGGAGGCCGGTTGTAGCGATCCACCACCAAATTTTCGGCGATGGTGGCGTCGAGCGCCACGCCGTTGGTCAGGCGATCTTCGGGGATGTGGGCGACGCCGCTTAGGCGGATGCGCCGCGGGCTTTGTCGTTGCACCGGCTTGCCGTCGACAAGAATTTCGCCGGTCGTCGCCGGGCGCAGGCCGGTCATCACCTCGACCAGCTCGGTCTGGCCGTTGCCCTCGACGCCGGCCACGCCTAGGATTTCGCCTGCATGCACGCTGAAGTTGACGTTGCGCAGCACAGGTCGACCGGTCTCGGCCACATAGCCCAGGTTGCGCACCTCAGCGACGACGCGACCGCGCTGCACCGGCGGCTTGTCGATCTGCAAAAAGACGGCGCGGCCCACCATCATGCGCGCGATGTCGGCTTCCGTCACATCGCGCGTGGCGACGCGCCCGGTCACTTCGCCGTGCCGCATGACGGTGACGCGATCGGAAATCTCTTTCACTTCGACCAGTTTATGCGTGATAAAGATCACCGTCTTGCCCTGGTTCACCAGCGTCCGGATGGCCATGAACAGCTCATCGGTCTCCTGCGGTGTGAGTACGGCGGTCGGCTCGTCCAAAATCAACAGATCGGCGCCGCGATAGAGCGTTTTGAGGATTTCGACGCGCTGGCGCATGCCCACCGGCGTCGCCTCAATGCGCGCGGTCGGATCCACCTGCAGGCCGTAGGTCTTGCTCAATTCTTCGGTGACGGCGATCGCCTGTGCGCGATCGATGAAGCGGCCCTTGCGTGGCTCGCTGCCGAGCACGATGTTTTCTGCGATCGTAAAGGATGGCACCAACATGAAGTTCTGATGCACCATGCCGATGCCCAGCTCGATGGCGCGGTGCGGATTCGGGATCTCCACGCGGCGCCCCCGCAGCCAAATCTCTCCGTGCGTCGGCGCTTCGAGTCCGTAAAGAATTTTCATCAGGGTGCTCTTGCCCGCGCCGTTTTCGCCCACCAGGGCGTGAATCTCCCCTTGCTCCACCGAAAAGTCCACCCCTTTGTTGGCGACGACGCCATTGGGGTAGACCTTGGTGATCTGCTTCATTTCAACAAGTGCGGCCATGAATCGGTCGAGTCCTGAAAGGCTGGCTGAGTTGTGTTGTAGAGAATTCGTGTGTTGGGGGATGGGGGAGATGGGGTTTCAGGGCGATGGGATACGAGGATGGTGCAATTCCATGCGCAGTCTCTCTCAATCTCCAAGACCCTGTTGATTTCCAGGTGAAGCCGTCATCCACCAGGGAGCTTCGAACTCCCTGGTGGATGAACGACAACGCTCCGCATAGACCTGAAAATCAGGAAAACCCCGTAGCCCCCGACAGACATTACCGGAATGCCGTGTCCACAACGATCTCGCCGTTGAGGATTTTCCGTTCCGCCTCGTCGACCAGCGCCTTCACCTCGTCCGGCGTGATCGCCTCGTAGTACTTGTTGCGCGCCAGACCGACGCCGCCTTCGGCAATGCCGAGCGCTTCCGCAGTTCCGTAGGGCAGCGTTCCTTCCAGATGCAGCTTGACCCCACGGTAGATCGAGTTGTCGACATTCTTCATCATGGAGGTGAGAATGCGCGCCGCCTGCTCCGGGTTGGCGCTCTCGATGATCAACGCCTGGTCCGAGTCGACGCCGATGGCGTAGCGCCCATCCTCCGCCGCGGCCTCGAAGACGCCCTGGCCGGTGCCGCCCGCAATCTGGAAGACGATGTCGGCGCCCTGGCTGTATTGCGCCTTGGCCAGCTCTTTGCCCTTGGCCGGGTCGTTCCAGCCGCCTGCGAACTGGCGAATCACCTGGATATCCGGATTGGTGTCGCGGGCGCCCTGCTCATAGCCGACCATGAAGTCGAGAATCACGGGGATCTCCTGGCCGCCGACCGAGCCGATGATGGCTTCGGGATTCATGCCCTCGATGTCTTGCGTGGTCATCGCCGCAGCGTACACGCCGGCCAGATACGAGCCTTCATTCTGCTTGTAGAGAATGGAATAGACGTTGGCGCACTTGTTGGGGGCGCACGCTTCGCCCTCATAGTTCACGGGTGCATCATATAAGAAGAACTTTTTGTCCGGGTACTGCGGCGCCAGCCTTTCCAGATACTCCACCATCTGGAACGTGCCGACGATCATGATGTCGAACTCTTCATTGGCGGCGGCGTCGATCAATGCGGCCTCCCAGCCCGTGGGGTCGATGCCCGCTTCGATCGTCTTGGTCTGTGCGCCGAACTCGTCAGCCACGCGTTGGACGCCGCGCTGCGCCGAATCGAAGAAAGATTTATCGCCCAGCACACCGTTGACGAAATGAACTATGCGCAGGGGTTGCTCGCCCGCCGCCGCACCTTCGCCGGCCGCCGGAGCGGGCGCCGCAGGCGCCGGCGCAGTCGGCGCAGCGCACGCCGCCGCGATCAGCGCAATGACCATCATCAAAGTAAATCCAATTGTCCAATGACGGCGCATGGTTGCCTCCTCCTATCCGTCTGATTCCAATCCGTCTGATTCAAAGATGACTGTTTGAAAAACACAGCACCGTTCGCAGGTGGGGGGTGCCTGGAAAGTGAATACTAACGGCTTCCCGCCCCTTCGTCAAACTCCAGAAAGGCGCTCTCCTCATGAAGCCTGAACGATCTGAAGCGTGGGCGCCCACTTCTGAACGCTCTACCAGCGCAAAAGCCCGGCGATCCCTTTCATCTCGTTGAGCAGTTTCTCCGCTGCAGGGCCGGATACGAATTCCAACCGCGTGGCGTAGGCGGCGCATGCCTCCACGATGACGTCTCGCAGCGCAATCGGCTGCGGCTCTTCTCCGTCGCAAAAGAGGCTGGCCGCCTGCTTTGTTCCGGCCATCAAACCGTTCGAACAGATCCAGACCTGCTCATCGAGCTGCCACGGCGCCGCCAGCACACTCAGTCGTCCTGCCTGCAGCGCATCGAGCGTCGGATCGATCCCCCAGACGCCGGGCTGCTCTTGAATTTGTTGAAGCAACGCCATCTCCTGCTCTCGCTCCACCTGCATCAACACAGGCAGCACTTTTTCCAACACCGCTGCCGGCGAAGCTTGCGGAACCGGCAGGTCGGAAATCTGCGCGACGATGCTCTCGCGCATGCTGCGCGAAAGCATCTGAACAAAGGTCTTCGTCGACTCTTCACGGCCGAGCAGGACGAGGCGATGAATCTCCATGGCGGCGACCCCGCGCTCCGTCAGGTCGGCCAACCGCTTCAGGTAGCGATAGGCGACCGTTTCCATGCGTTGGGAAAACCGATCGCGGCTGCCGGACGTGCGCGCCTGCGCCAGACTGCGCACCCGACCGGGATCGAACTCCTGAAGCTCTTTCCACACTTCTGGCTCAATTTCGCAGAAGACCTCCGTGTGTTCTTCGATCTCGCCTAAAAACACCTCGAAGAATCTCCAACCTTCGCCGCGCAGCCAGATGACGCCGACTCGCTCGTACTCATCCAACGCATAGAGCAGCGGTGCAAAGTATGGCTCACCCCAGCGCGCCTCCACCCTACCATGGGCGAGGTCGACGATGGGCAGATCGATGTGGAGGGGGATGCGAACGACATCCATCTCGACGCGTTTGCTGCGAGTCTCCACTGCAGCAAAGATGGCCAGCGTACGCGCCTCCGGCGCCAGCTCTTGCTCGATGGCGGAGAAGACCACCGCTTCGAGCGTTTGGGGCAATCCCAGCTCTTTGACGCTGTTTTTGGCGCGGATGGCCCAGGCGCGACGCGCGTTGTACGTTTGGGCCGGGTTCACCTCCACATAGAGTGACAGCACCGGCGGCTGCAAGTCTGCCAGATGATTGCGAATCTCAAGCACATCATTCTTGTCAATCATATCGAACGCACCTTAATCTTTCTCAGGAAAATGAACAAACCGGTTCTTTCCCCAGGAGCTACGCCATCTGGACGATAGAAAGTCGACGGAAGGCGTCGGATCTGCTCAGCCGTTTGCGGGACGCCATGCAAGCCGTTCGTTTTTCTTCAGCGCCGACTGCACCATCATCAGCTCGCCTACGTTCTCTGGGGTGATCAGACCCACCAGACGTCCATAGTCGTCGACCACAGGCAGCGCCGGGCAGCCGCACGCCTGCATCTCTTGAAACGCTTCATCGAAGGGCGCTCGCCAGGAGACCAGCGGAAGTTCCCCCTGGCCTTGCAGCGCCTCGCGCACCGGCGTATCCAGGCCATTCTGGCGCAGCGCCGCCAGCAAGGCGTCGCGGGTCAGGATGCCGTGCACTCTTCCCGTGGCGTCGACCACCGGAAACTCATGCTGAGAGGTGCGCAACAGCAGGTCGATGGCGTCGTTGAGCGTGGCGCTCGGCGGCAGCGCCTTGAACTCGGTCACCATCGCCGCCGAGACCGGAAGCCCGCGTGCGACGTCGCGCATCTGCGCCAGCGCAGCTTCCTGCGAGGCGCCCAGGTAGATAAAGAGGGCGATGAAGATGAGCAGGGGATTGAAGAAGAGGCCCAAAAAACCGAACAAGAAGGCGATTCCCTGGCCGATGCTGGCTGCGATCTGCGTCGCCTGTGCATAATTCATGCGCATTGCCAGCAACGCACGCAGCACGCGACCGCCGTCCATCGGAAAGGCCGGAATCAGGTTGAAGAGCACCAGCCAGACGTTGACGGCCATCAGCTTGGCCGCCATGTTGAGCTGGGGGCTTTCGAGGCGGGTCAGCTCCTCGAGGCTGGCCGCACGGCCAAGCCAAAGAAAGAGGAGGAATGCAATGACGACATTGACCGCCGGCCCGGCCAGCGCCACGACCAGCTCCTGACGTGGCTTGTCCGGGATGCGCTGGAGACGCGCCACGCCGCCGATGGGCAGCAGCGTGATGTCTGGCGTCGGAATGCCGTATCGCTTCGCCGCCAGCGCATGGCCAAACTCATGCAACAACACGCAGCCGAAGAGCAAGATAATGAAAATGACCCCCTCGACGGCTGCGCCTGGCCCTCCCTGGAGATAATAGACCAGCCCGATCCAGGCGAGCAACAGGAAAAACGTCAGATGGATCTTGACCTCGGTGCCTGCGATGCGCGCAATCCTGATTGACCAGCCCATATTGTATGACAGCTCCTTTCCAAGTCGATTTTTATGGTTGCGACTCCTGTCGCGTATAGCGCAGATTGAGCTCTTTAGCCATAGACCATAGACCAGACTTCGCCCCGGTGTTAGTCTTCTTTCGCTTCATGACGCACAACGCTGGTCGGGAAACGCAACGTATTCAACACCGGACAGGTCTCCTCCACCGCCTGATGCATGCGCGCGATGGTTTCGGGCGGCGCAGAGGAGCGCACGTGCGCCGTGTACACGATCGCTTCGATCTGCGGCGGTCTTTCATACGGCAGACCCACGACGCCTTCCATCGGCACGGCGCCCTGCACCTCCACCTCCACGCCGTCGAGTGGAACGTTCAGCAGCGCCGCCTGGATCAGATAAGTGTGCACCAGACAGCTCGCCAGCGCGCCGAGCAGCATCTCTGGCGCTGTCGGCCCCAGGCCATGTCCGGCCAGCGCAGGCGCAGAATCGGTGATAAAAAGCGTCTCGCCCATTTTAACCGGACGAGCGCCTGCCTCACCCGCCACCCACGAGCGGGCTTGAATGCGCACCGTGGCTTTTTCCGGTGAGGCGGTGAAGTCGGCCCGACGTTGCGCCAGCACAGCAGATTTGCGTTGCAGGTAATTGTCCAGCGCGCTCATATAGACTCCGTCCTGACTTGCGTTGACGCGCCTACGCGACAGGCCATACGGCAGGGTTCACGATGTCCGCCGGTTTTTCGCCCCGGAAGAAGGCCAGCAGACGATCCATGGCCATCTGCTCCATGCGCAGACGCCCTTCTTTGGTCACCGAAGCAAAATGCGGCGTGGCGACGACCGCAGGATGATTGCGCAACGGGTGGTCAGGCGGCGGCGGCTCGACGGCGAAAACGTCGACGCCGGCGCCGGCGAGATGGCCGCGGTCCAGCGCATCGAGCAGCGCCGCCTCATCGACGAGGGCGCCGCGCGCCAGGTTGAGGAGATAACTGCCCGGCTTCATCTGCGCAATGCGCTCGGCGTTCATCAGCCCGACCGTCTCGGGGGTCGCCGGCGCGTGCAAAGAAAGAAAATCGGCCTGACGGATCACCTCATCGAGCGGCGCCAGCGTCACGCCAAGCGCTGCAGCGCTCTCGGGGGGCAAGTAAGGATCGTAGGCGAGCACGCGCATCTGAAAGGCGAGCCGGCAGATTTCGGCGACGCGGCGGCCGATGCGCCCAAGCCCGACCAGCCCCAGGGTCTTGCCCTGCACCTCGTCGCCGAGCAAAACGCCGGTGCGCGGCCCCCATTTGCCGGCGGCCAGATTCTCGTTGCCCTGTTTGAGCCGTTTGGCCAACGCCAGCAACATGGCGACCGTGTGCTCCGCCGTCGATTCGGTGGGGCCGTCCGGCGTGTTGGTGACGACGATGCCACGCGCCGTGGCCGCATCCAGGTCGATGTTGTCCACTCCGATGCCGGTGCGGGCGATCAGACGCAGATTGGGGCAGGCATCCATCACCGTAGCATCGTAGCGCAACTGAGACGAAGCGATGATCGCCTGTGCGGGCGCTGCATTGCGATAGATCGGGGGTGAGTCTTCGGCGTAGAGCACCTGCACCCCGGCGGGCAACCGCGCCAGCGCCTCGTCAGAGATCGGCGCTTCTAACCACAGGTGGGTGAGCGGCGGAACAGACACAGACGTCCATCCTTTCTATCAAATTGCGGTGATCGGTTGGTCGAAGTTTTTGCTTGATAGTTTTTGCTTGGTAAAGGTTGAGTGTGACGCTTGAAAGGTTTGTTTCGTCCTTCTATATTGCATAGTGTACCACAGACACGGCGAATTTTGCCACAAGTTGACAGTCTGTCCCTGTTGATTGTAGACTCTGTGCAAATTCCGGCGACAGCGCAAGCATTTCTTCCATATGTAGTTCTCTATGAAGTGCAATCTTCATATGCAATCTTCATAGTTTTTCTCTTGTATTTCTCAACGTGGTTTTCCGATCGTTTGAGCCACCACACACCAGAAGGAGGATTCCAGATGACGGCAGAAACGAGAGGCGGGCGTGAGGATGGGCGCAAACTCTCGCGCCGTGATTTTCTGCGCTACACTGCAGTGGGAGGATCGGCGGCCCTTTTCCTGGCGGCGTGCGCTCCTGCGGCGGCGCCGACGGGAGGCGCTCCTGCCGCCGCGCCCGCTGCAGGCGAAGCGCCGGCCGCCGAGGCCCCAAGACGGGGCGGCGTCATGGTCTGGTTAGGACATCAGGAAGTCGCCGGCCTCAGTCCGGACGACGCCGGCCCCGATGTGCAGGCGGTGTTGATCAACAACATTCACAATCCTCTGCTTTATTACAACGAATATAACGAGCTGGAGCTTGTGCTGGCCGAATCCTACGAAGTCGCCGAGGATGGCCTGACCTACACCTTCAAACTGAAACAGGGCGTCAAGTTCCACGACGGCAGCGACTTCACCGCCAAAGACGTGAAGTACACGTGGGATTACTACCGCAATCCAGACCATGGCGCCGTGCGGGCCGGCCTTTTCACCGGCGTGGGCGAGATCGAGACGCCTGACGACTACACAGTGGTTGTCAAGATGGACAGCGTCAATGCGGCATCGCTGGTGAACTGGGCTTCTTTCCCGATCGTTCAGTCCACCTACCACGCCGAAGTTGGCGAAAGCGTTTATCGCACGGCGCCGATCGGCACGGGCGCCTATAAACTCAAGGAGTGGCGCGCTGCGGAATACACGGAGCTGGAAGCTTTCGACGATCACTTCCGCGGCCGTCCTTACATCGATGTCATTCGGCTGGAGGTTGTGCCCGAGCCCTCCGTGCGCACGATCGCTCTGCAGACCGGCGACGCCCACTCTTCGGTCTGGCCCTTGCTGGTCGAAGATAGCCTGAGCTTCGCCGACGACCCGAATTACACCCTGTTGCGCACGCTGGGCAACTCAATCAAGCATTTCCCGTTGAACAACTCCGTTCCGCAGCTCTCGGACAAACGCGTGCGCCAGGCCATGATGCATGCGCTGGATCGCGAGAAGATCATCGCCGATCTCTGGCAGGGAGCCGCCACCGTAGCGCATTCGAACATCCCGCCGACGAGCTTTTACTATGACCCGACCGTCAAGAAGTACCCTTACGATGTAGAGAAAGCCCGAGCATTGCTTGACGAGGCAGGCTGGACTCCCGGCGCTGACGGGGTGCGCGTGAAGGACGGCGTCCGTCTCTCCTTCACCATGACCACGATCACGGGCGATCAGGCGCGGCGCCCGATCGCTGAGTTTGCGCAGCAGGTCTTCAAAGAGATCGGCGTCGAAGTGCAGCTCGCCGAGGCGCCCGTTGCTTCCATCCTGGAAGGGTTGCGCGCCGGCACGTTGGAAAGCTCCATCTTCAACTGGACGTACAACAGCGGCGCGTTGGAGCCGGATCCTTTTGCGACGTTGCATTCCAAGGGCGGCAACAATTTCAACCAGTTCAAGAACGAGGAAATGGATCGGTTGATCGAAGCAGGGCTGCAGATCGTCGATCCCAACGAACGCAAAAAGATCTACGATCAGATTCAGGCGATCTTCGTCGAGGAAGTGCCCTGTCTCTATCTTCAGTACGACGAATGGATCAACGTTTTCAGCAATCGCGTCAAGGGCCTGCCACAGAATCCAAAGTCCTCCACGGTCTTCTACTACCGCGCCCACGAATGGTGGCTGGAGGAATAAGTTCTGAAGAGGGTCATTCTTCCAGGATGCGAACCATCGATGATAGAATGGCGGCGTTTGCACCTGGCGAGAAGCTCGAACAGGGTTTGCGTTGCGATTCACAGAAGTCTCTACGCTCATCTTCCGGGAAGCTCTGAAGCTTCCTGGAAGATGACATGAAATGCTCTCTTGGTTTTAAGGCGTCCTTGCTTTAGAGTTCCCCGCCAGGCAATGGGATTTTCACGGACGTCATTTTTTGTCATTTTCGACGTGCACAAGCCTGTTTCCTGGAAGCAGACGACTGCAAAATTCTGCATGTTCTATGGGATGAACGATGGGACGTTACGTCGCCGTCCGTCTTTTTCATGGCGTCATTGTCATCTTTCTCATTAGCCTGCTCACCTTTGTCGTGATGCGCATGATGCCGGGCGACCCGGTCTATCTGCTCCTTGGCGAGGGGCAGGTGCGCATCTCAGAGGATCAAATTCAAGCGATCCGCGCCCGCTGGGGGCTTGACCGATCCTATCCCGAACAATATCTGATCTGGATGGGCAACCTGCTTACGGGCAACTTTGGAGAGTCGATCATCCGCACAGGCGTGCCGGTGCGAGATATGATTTTCGAGGCGATCCCCGTCACCGCTCAGCTGAATCTCTATTCGATGGCGCTGGCGCTGCTTTTTTCGGTGCCGATGGGGATTTGGGCGGCGGTCAAGCGCAATTCGATCGTGGATTATAGCTCCTCGGTGATTTCGGTGGTCGGCGTGGCGACGCCCAATTTCTGGCTTTCGTTGATGCTGATCATTGTCTTTTCGCTGATGTTACGCTGGCTGCCACCCTTCGGCCTCAAGTCCTGGCAGGGGTTTATCTTGCCGGTTATCGTGCTGGCGGTCGAGCAGATGGCGGTGTTTACGCGCGTCATGCGCAGTTCGACCATCGAGGCGCTCAAACAGGACTATGTGCGCACAGCCACAGCCAAGGGGCTGTCGCGACGGGCGGTGATCCTCAACCATGCCGTGCGCAACGCTTTGCTGCCGCTGGTGACGGTCATCGGTTTCAATATCGCCTTCCTGTTGAGCGGCACCATTGTCGTCGAAACGATCTTTGCCTTGCCCGGCGTCGGGCGCCTCTTCACCGACTCGGTCTTTCGTCTCGACTATCAGGTGGTGCAGTCGCTCGTCGTCATCCTGGCCGTGCTGGTCGTCGTCGCCAACTTGCTCACCGATCTGGTCTACGCCTTCATCGATCCTCGCATTCGTCTGAGCCGTTAGAGATCGAACATGGCCGTCACTTCTTCGCGAACCCGGTTGTCTGCAGCTGCGATGGAATCCAGGCATCGCTCCGAACTGGAGAACGCCTGGCGGCGCTTCGCCGCCAATCGCGTGGCGCTGGTCGGGTTAAGCCTTTTGACTTTCATTACGCTCATCGCCCTCTTTGCGCCGTTTGTGGCGCCCTATGACCCGATCAACGATATGGACACCAGCCTGCGCGGCTGCCCTCCTTCAAGGGAGCACCCCTTTGGCTGCGACCATTTGGGCCGCGATCTACTGAGCCGCGTCATTTTCGGCGCGCGCATCGCGCTGATCGCCGGCGTCGGCGCCACGATCATCTCTGTGGTGATCGGTGTGGTCGTCGGCGCGCTGGCGGGTTTTTTCGGCGGCTGGGTCGACACGGTGCTCTCGCGCATCATCGACACACTGATGTCCTTCCCCATCATTGCGCTCTTGATCGTTCTCGCCGCCGTCCTGGGTCCGAGCCTTCTGACGACGGTGATCGTGATCGGCGTGACCGTCTGGTCTCGCTATGCGCGCGTCGTGCGCGCCGAAGTGCTGAGCCTGCGCGAACGCGACTTCGTCCTCGCGGCCTACGCCTCCGGCGTGCGCAACTGGCGCATTATCTGGCGTCATCTCATCCCCAACGTCATGGGGCCGGTGATCGTGTTGGCGTCGCTCGGCGTCGGAGGCATCATCATTCTGGAGGCGGCCCTTTCCTTCCTGGGCCTTGGCGTGCGACCGCCGACGCCTTCCTGGGGCGCCATCCTCGCCGATGGCCGCGCCTATATCCTGCGCTATCCTCACATCGCTTTTTTCCCGGGCCTGATGATTGTTATCACTGTGCTCGCCTTCAACTTTGTAGGCGATGGCCTACGCGATGCACTCGATCCGAAGGAGTAATCTCATGGTTGACAGTCGCAATCTTTGGCTTTTCTTCGCCTTTTTATCCGCCCTGTTCGCCGCCCTGACCACGATCCTGGCGAAGTTGGGCGTCCAGGGCGTCAGCTCCAACCTGGCGACCGCCGTGCGCACCATCGTGATTCTGCTGATTGCATGGGGATGGGTCGCAGCTACAGGTGAAATTCATCAGCTCGGCGAGGTGAACCGCGTCACCTTGCTGTTTCTGGTTTTATCGGGAGTCGCCACCGGCCTGTCCTGGCTTTTTTATTTCCGCGCCCTGCAGAGCGGCCCGACAGCCATCGTGGCAGCCATCGACAAGTCAAGCCTGGCGTTGGTCTTGATCCTCTCCGCCCTGGTCTTGCATGAGGCGATGACCTGGAAAACGGTGCTCGGCGTTCTGTGCGTCGTCGCCGGGATTCTGATCGCCACCTTATGAGCTAGGGGATTCTCCGTCGTCTTTCGAGAGTTCCGGGCTTTCTAGAAAAACAGCGCGCAAGCCGGGATAGTGCAGCCTTCAGAGCTTCTGCAATCGATCCAACACGGCTTGAAGATCGGGCGGCAGCGGCGACGTGAATTCATGCACTTCGCCGTCCCCGGGGAGGCGCAAGCGCAACTTGTGCGCATGTAAGAAGTGGCGGTTCAAGACCAGGCGCTGCCGTTTGAATCCGTAGAGGACGTCCCCCACGACCGGATGCTGGAGCCAGGCGAAGTGGACGCGGATCTGATGCGTGCGGCCGGTGTGGGGCTCGGCGCGCACCAGAGAGAAGGTGGCGAGTGCGTTGCCGGCGCCCTGCAGCGGCGCAGCGTAGACGGCGAGCACTTCATAGTCGGTGACCGCCTCGCGTCCGGACGAAACGCCGGAGAGGGCGTCGGGCGGCAGGACGACCTGGCGAGTGTGATGGGTAGGATGGCGCCCGATGGGCGCGTCGATGCGGCCGCGCGCAGGCGTCAGGCGGCCTTCGACCAGCGCCAGGTATTGCTTATAGACGGTGCGATCCTTGAATTGCGCCTGCAAATAGCGATGCGCATAGTCGTGCTTGGCGACGACGATCAGGCCGGAGGTGTCCTTGTCGAGCCGATGGACGATGCCTGGCCGCTGTTCCCCGCCGACCCCTTCGATCTGCGGACAATGATGAAGCACGGCGTGCACGAGGGTGCCGCTGCCATGCCCCGGCGAAGGGTGGACCACCATGCCCGCCGGTTTGTCGATGACGAGGAGATCGTCGTCCTCGTAGACGATGGCGAGCGAGATGGCTTCAGGCTCCAGCGCCCTTTCCGCCGGAGGGGGCGGCGCCTCGACGACGATCTGCTGCCCCGGCTCGACGCGTTGGCCTGCTTTCACCGTTTGACCGTCGACGCGCACAAGCCCCTGGCGAATCCAGCGCTGAATTTCGCTGCGGCTGCGCTCAGGCAAGCGGTCGGCCAGCCAGCGGTCGAGACGCTGACCTGCATCGCTCTCAACTTGAAATATCCAGGGCGCTACGCTCTCTGCGGCGGGCATGGTCGGAGAAAAGCGAGGGCTGTGCACTACCCGCGTTCGATCGCTTCCTCGATGCTTTCCTGCGCCTTCTGTCGGCGATGTTTGCGCACGTCGTCGATGACGACGTAGAGGCCCAGCCCGATCACGCCGATGACGATGGCGCTGTCGGCGATGTTGTAGTTGGGCCAGTAGTAGACGCCGGGGATGCCCATCTTGATAAAGTCGGTGACGTAGCCTTGCGTGATGCGGTCGATGACGTTGCCGACCGCGCCGCCCAACATCAATCCCAAGAGTAGACGCACCGGCCAGTCCTCGGTCGGCAAATAGCGCACGTAGGCGAGGATGCCGACCACGACGACGATGGCGACGATGATGAACAGATTGCCCATGTTCTGCAGAATGCCGAAGGCCGCGCCGTAGTTGTGGACGTGCTCGAAGATGAAATATTCTCCCAGCGCCGGGATTGGAATCACCGACGTGTAATCCGGGATAGAGCGGCGCACCAGCTCTTTCGTCCACTGATCGAGTGCAATCACGATCCCCGCCACCAACAGCACCAGCCAGGCTCTGCTCATCCAGTGTCTCAATCTGTTCTGCATGGTCTCTTCACTTTTCCCTGAAATCTTTCACAGCGCTTGTCGGCCCCCCGGCGATCCATCGCAAGCATTGTACCGCAGATGCGCCAAAGTGGTGAATTTTTCATCTTGTGCTATGATCGTGAAATTATTGCATCGCTTCCGTAGGATTGTTTCCGCAAGCGGGGCGAGAGCAACATTTCTCAACACCACCAGGCCGTCAGGAGTGATTTGTATGCCGCGTGAAGTGACCGTCGCTCTGGTGCAGATGGCGCCGGAGCTCGCCAACCCGGAGGCGAACCTGCGCAAGATGGGCGACTTTATCGAAAAAATCTGCACCGAACAGCGCACAGATTTGATCGTTTTTCCGGAACTGAGCTACACAGGCGCGGAGCTGGGGCTGCGCGCCACCGACCTGGCCGAACGCGTGCCCGGCCACGCCACCAACTATCTGGCCAAGCGCGCCAACGATTTCAACGTCTATGTCGTCTTCGGCATGGTGATCAAGGAGAAGGTGGAGAGCATCCTTTATAATGGCGTCGTCTGTCTGGGGCCGGAGGGCGACGTTGTGGCGGATTACCGCAAAGTCCATCTGTTGGGTGAAGAGCGCCAAGTCTATCGCAACGGCTTCCGCTTCCAGATCGTTGACGCCGAATGGGGGCGCTTCGGGTTGATGATCGGGACGGACCTGGCTTTCCCGGAGGCGGCCCGCTGCATGACCCTCGACGGCGCCGAGTTGGTGACGCTGAGCGCCAACTGGGAGGAGCAATACGCCGACTCATGGCGGGCGCATCTGATCAGCCGCGCCTGCGAAAACTCTATCTTTGTCGCCGCCGCCAATCGGGTTGGCGAAGAGCCAACCATGCGTTTTATGGGGGATAGCCTGCTGGTCGGCCCCTCGGCGGAGATTTACACGGTGCTCGACCAGCCGATCGAAGGCTACGCCGTCGCCACCATCGACCTGGATCAGGTGCGGGTCGTGCGCGAGGAGCGACAGCTCATTCAATATCGCGAGCCGCTTGCCTACCGCGCCATTGTGCGCAAATATTAGACAACGGAGGGCGGCTGACGACAGGGTCATCGACATCATGGGTCAATCGTTAACAATGATCGCCAGCGGCGAATGGAATCGCCATCCCGGGCTGATCGACTACCGCGCCGAGTGGTTGAGCGATCTCCTGGTCGAACGCGCCACCTGCGCCCCCGATGCCGCCGTTCAACGCATCAATCACCACGTCGTCGCCGCACCCGGCTATATCTGGTTTCGCTTCTGGTTGGCGAACGGGCAGCACGTCATCGAGAAATACTTCGACAATCTCGGACGGGCGATCGGCATGTACGCGCGCATCGGCATGGCGCTGCCGCACCGAGGTCGCGGCTTCACGATGTTGAACCTCTTGTTGGGGCTGTGGATCACCGAGGACGCGCGCGTCACCGTCCTGCATGAAGAAGAGTTCGACGAAGCGGTGAAGTCCGGCCTCATTTCGCCGGTGGAGGCGGAGCACGCGGAACAGCAGATCCGCGAGCTGACCATGGCGATCGCCAACAGGCGCTTCCCGCCGCCGATCGTGCGCAATCTGGCGCTCATGACGCCGGACCACGATGCTGCATAGCTTGGAGGGATTCAATCATGATTGCCATCATCGATTACGGCGTAGGCAACCTGCGCAGCGTGTACAAAGCGTTCGAGACGGTCGCCGCCCCGCTTGGCATTGCGGTGGACATCGTCGAGCGGCCGGCCGATTTCACCCGCTGGCGGGCCATCGTTCTGCCGGGCCAGGGGGCCTTCGGCGACAGTGTCAACAACTTGCGTCGCCAAGGCTTTGAACGGCCGCTGCTCGACGCCGTGCACAGCGGCGTGCCTCTGCTTGGCATCTGCGTGGGAATGCAGCTCCTCTTTGACTCAAGCGAGGAGATGGGCCAGCATGAAGGATTGCATCTGATCCCCGGCGCAGTGCGACGTTTTCCAGACGATATGCCCGATCCCATCCATCCAGGACGCAGCCTGCGCGTGCCCCAGATCGGCTGGAATCAACTCCATCTTCGCCAGCGCGACCCGCTGCTCGACCACGTGCCGGACGGCGCCTACGCCTATTTTGCGCACAGCTACTACTGCGACGCCGCCGATCCGAAGGCTGTATTGGCGACGACCGACTACGGCATCGATTACCCGAGCATCGTGCGCTATCGCAACGCCTGGGGCGTGCAGCCTCACCCAGAGAAGAGTCACACCGTCGGCCTGCGCATCCTGCGCAACTTCATCGCCATGGTGGCGGAGCAGACGGCGCTCCTGTCACCTGAAAGCTCTACCACCTGAAAGATTGCGTTAGGGAGAAACATACTATGATCCGAGATTTCGTCTTTTTGCCGAATCCGCGGCGTCTCGAATTTTTGGGCGAGGCGTTTCCACTCAAAGCAAACGCTTTGATCTGCGTCCAGGCCCCGGCGGTTCATGAAAATTGGTTGGCCGCGCGGCAGCTGCAGCAGGCGCTCCACGCCATCCCTGGAGTGGATTGGGAGATCGTCGGCGGAGCGACCGCGCCGGCGGAGCAGATCGGCGCCGTGCTCACCGTCACGCCTTCCGCGACCGTTCACCCACAGGGCTATCAACTCACCGTCGCCCAAGAGGCGATACACCTGGTTGCGTCCACGCCCGCCGGCCTTTTCTACGGCGTGCAGACGCTGCGTCAGTTGCTCGCCCAGTGCGGCCGTCAGGTTCCTACGCTGCGCTGCAATGACTGGCCGGACTACCCCAACCGCGGCGTCATGCTCGACGTCAGCCGCGACAAGGTTCCCACAATGGCGACGCTGCTGGAACTGGTGGACTTGCTCGCCTCCTGGAAGATCAACCAGCTCCAGATCTATTTCGAGCATATTTTCGCCTATCGCAACCATCCGACCGTCTGGCAGGAGGATTCACCGTTCACCGCCGAAGAAATCGTGGAGCTGGATCGCTTCTGCAAGGAGCGTTTTATTGAGCTCGTCCCCAATCAGAACTCCTTCGGCCATCTCGAGCAATGGCTGGTGCGCCCCGAGTACATCCATCTCGCCGAGGCGCCGGAGGGATGCGACACGCCGTGGGGCCCGCGCGACAAGCCGTTCAGCCTGCAACCGACGGAAGAGAGCCTGAACTTTCTCCGTTCGCTCTACGATGAATTGCTGCCGAACTTCAGCAGCCGCCAGTTCAACGTCGGCTGCGACGAGACCATCGATCTGGGAAAAGGTCGCAGCCGGGGACTGGCGGAGGAGATCGGCGTCGGTCGACTTTATTTGAATTTCTTGCGCAAGATTCATCGAGAGGTGCAGAGTCGCGGCTATACGATGCAGTTTTGGGGCGACATCATCGTCGAACATCCGGAGCTGGTTGCCGAGCTGCCGCGTGACGTCGTTGCACTTGAGTGGGGCTACGAAGCCAACCATCCCTTCGACGAGCATGGCGCGCTCTTCGCCGCCTCCGGCATTCCCTTCTATGTCTGCCCTGGGACGTCGAGTTGGAACTCCATCGCCGGACGCACGACCAACGCCATCGAAAACATCCGCAACGCTGCTGCCAACGGTCTCAAACACGGTGCGGTCGGCCTGCTCAACACCGACTGGGGCGACCACGGCCACTGGCAGCCCTTGCCGGTCAGCTATCTGGGGCTGGCGGTTGGCGCGGCGCACGCCTGGGCGCATGACGCCAATTGCGCCCTCCCCCTTCAGGATGCGCTCAGCCGCTTCGCCTTTCGCGACGAAACGGGCATCATGGGGAGGCTCGCCTACGATCTCGGCGACGTCTATCGTCTCACCGGCGTGACGATGCACAACGCCAGCATCCTTTTTCGCATTCTCCAGGCCACGCCGGCGCAGATCGTCGAATGGCTGCGCGCCAATGCCGTCGGCGACCTGCCGCAACGGCTGCGCGCTGTGCTCGACGCCATCGACGGCATCATGGGCAATCTTCATAATGCATCCATGCAGCGCGATGACGCCGAATTGATTCAACGGGAGTTCACCTGGGCCGCCGACATGTTGCGTCACGCCTGCTGGCGCGCGCTCTGGGCGCTGAACATCGAACGCCGCGTCGAGAACGACGCCCTGCGCCAGTGGCTGCTGCAGGAGGCGGACAAATTGTTGCCGGAGTTTGAGGCGATCTGGCACGCGCGCAACCGACCGGGAGGGTTTGCGCGCAGCATTGCACGGCTGCAGCGCATGCGCAACGACTACGCGGAGGCAACGCTATGATTGGAGGAGCGTCAGCGCAACGAGGAGCAAAAAGGCCAGCGCCAGCACAGCGACCTTCCAACCGTCGACGCCGGGGTCGATAAAGGGACGGCGCTTGAAGAAGTGCTTGCTCATCGTCGCCCCCTTTCCTGGGAGGCCGCCAGGGTGGCCGCTTCCTGGCGCCATTGCTCGTAGTCGATCGGCTTCGCTGCATCTGGAGTGAACGTCAGCATCCGCAGTTCATCGAGGGTGAGCGCAGCGAGCTGTGTATATCGTGTAACGCCTACGGCCTTAAGCCGCTCTGCATGGGCGGGCGTCAGGCCGGAGATTCGCGTAAGATCATCTTCACAAAGCGCAGCGTCGTGCGTCAGACGAGGTTCGGAGCACGGCGCATCCTCGCCCGTGATGGCGCTGCGCACCTGACGCACAAATTGCACCATCGCCTGCACCACCCGCACCAACATCCACTCTGTTCGACTGGTGATGACCGTAGTGTAGATTTTGCCCTGTCGCATGGGCGGGGCGGCGACCTCATCCTGGCAGGCAGCGGCTTCGCCCGAAGGAGAAGGTTCGCCCTCGCTCTGAGCTGCGTCAATCGCAGTCACCGAGAGGCGTTCCCTTTGCATCCCTGTGCGCTCATCGGTCGCCATTGCTGCGGACGCCTCCGCCGGAGCCGTCTCTGCAGGGGAAAGCTGGATTTGTTCGTCCATCGAGGCGGAGGATTTTGTCTCAGGCTGAGGCGCAGCCACGCTGCCCTGCGCCGACGGAGGAGTTTCTCGGGTTGGCTCCGCTTGCTCCGCGTTCTCGCGTCCGGTCGGCTCCGTTCGCGACGCTTCGGGCGGCGCCTGGTAACCGTTTGGGAACACGAAGTAGACGGACTCGCGGCGTTCGCCGGCGGGGGCTGACGGCGCCTGCGATGGAGCGTCGGCCGCAGGCGTCGCTCCCGCCCGTTCGAGGTGCAGCGCTGCAAAAGGCTGCTGCGCTGCCTCCTCCCCTGTTCTGCTCGTCTGTGAGGTGGCCGGTGATCCTGAGCCTGGCTCCACCGCGGCGGCATGTTGCATTGTTTCAGGCGACGCGTCTTTTGTGGGCGAGAGCTTCTGGAATTTCTGCGTTTCGCTCGGGACAGAGGCGGCGAGATAGGGAGCGCTTGAAGAGGTGGACGCTGTGCGCCTCGCTTGCGAAGCTTCTGCGGCGCTTGAGCGCTCCTGGGCAGGAGCGGAAGTTACAGGTTCCGTGGGCGTCGGACGCCCGGCTTCGGGAGGCGCCGATTCCTCTTGCAGTGGAGACGAGGCTGTCAGTTCGCTGCGCTTCAACTGTGCATCCTCATCAAGGCTCGTTGAATCCTTCTGAGGACGAAGGGAAATTGACGGTTCGAGCTCCTCTGCTTGCGCAATTTCGGTGCGGCTCGGGGGCGCCTGCGAATGGGACGAGGCGACAGCTTCAACGCGACCGGGTTGCGGAGCCTCAGAGAGGACTGAGCGAGCTTGTAGATGTGACGAAGTTGCAGCCTCGACGCGCTGTGATTGTGCATCTTCGGCGAGGCCTGAGTCGGTCGCCTGGGAGGGAGGCGGGGTCAACGGTTGAGCGCGCCTCGATGATTCATCTTCTTCGGTAGGACTTGGTTGCTCCTGTGGAAGGGACAACATCGACGGCTCGATGCGTCTCCGCCGCACATCCTCGGGCAGGCTCGGGCGCTCCTGTGTATAGAAAGAGGGTGCAGGCTCGATGCGTCTCGCAGGTTCTTCTGCAAAGGTGGATTCCCTATAGGCTTCGCCCTGCGAAACCGCAGGAGTCTGCGACCGATCCGAGGCCGAAGTCGGCTGTTGCACTGCGACGGAGCGGAAAGACGCTGTCGCGGTTTGGGGATGCGCCGAGCCGGCGGCTGATTGATCCGGTGAAATTCCCTGCCGGTGCAGTTTGGGGTTTACGGAAGTCAAGGGCGCCGGTGCGCTCCCGACGCTTCTGAGAGCTGTTTGCGGATGTGAAACGCTCCCACTGAAGGGAGACGCAACGGATGGCTTCTGCTCCCGTGAACGCTCTTCTGTAAGGTTTTCCTCAGTTTCCAAGAAGACGGGCGGCTTTTCAAAACGAGGTTCGCTCCAATCGCCTGCCGTGTTGACGTTCGACTGCGAAGCGGCTGCCGCATAGGTGCGCACTGTAGCCTCCAGCTCGGCGACATAGCGGTCGCGGATCGTCGTGCGCTTGCGCCGAAAATAGAGCCATTCCCAGAGGGTGGACACCCCAAAGCCGAGGATGAAACCGGCCAGGAGATGCCACCAAAAAGAGTCTGTCATGGTGTCGTCCTCCGCAGAAACGCGATTCAGACGCAACGAGCTGAACAAATATGCGAAGTCAACGTAATCATACAACGTGCAGATCGGGATGTCAACGCATTTGGAAGATGCTTCCGCGAAGAGCGGGAATGTATTTTTCGCGAAGAGCGGGAATGTATTTTTGAGAAGGGCGCCTGCTCTGTACGAGTGAGTTGCAGGCGCCGGAAAAGCGATTCAACCTCGGCTCGCCTGGAAATCGCTCGTCGGTTTACAATGTGTTGACATAGGAAAGGAGTCACGGCATGTTAAAACGCATTCGGTTGTTGATCCTGGCCCTCGTTGCGTTGGGAGCGACGGTGGGAATGTACAGCGTCCTTTATGCGAGTGACGCAACCTGCACCGGCGTCATCGGTGTGCAACGGTTCGAGAATCTGGAGGTGCCGGCAGGCGCCGCCTGTACGCTGAACGGCACGCGCATCGACGGCAACATCAAGGTTTATAATAATGCTACGTTGACCGCCAATGAGATCGTCGTCGGCGGCAACATTCAGGCGGAGAACGCCGCCTCCGTCACGGTCAACAGTTCAAGGATTGGGGGCAGCGTTCAGATCAAGCAGGGCGGCGGCGCCACGGTGGATCAGACGCAGGTGAATGGAGATATTCAGCTGGAATCGAACAGCCGCGCGCTCAGCGTCACCTTCAACCGCGTTGGCGGCAATATTCAGGTGTTTCAGAATCGCGGCGGCGCCACCATCAGCGACAACGTGATCAACGGCAATTTACAGTGCAAAGAAAACGCGCCTGTCCCAGTCGGCGGACGCAACCGGGCAGCCAGCTATGAAGATCAGTGCGCCGGTTTTGGAGGAACGCCGAACCAGCCCACCCCCACTTCGACGCCCTCTCCCTCGCCTACGCCCGCCCCAACCGCCACTCCAACGCCAGGGGGAGATGAAACTTGCGTTGGAGTCATCAACGGAGGGCGCTTTGAAAACCTCGAGGTGCCGGCGAATGCCAGTTGCACCCTCAATCGAACGGTCGTCGACGGCAACATCAAGGTGAAGACGGGCGCTACGCTCCACGCCATCGAGGTGAGCGTGGGCGGCAACATTCAGGCGGAGGGCGCCGCTGCCGTCACGGTGAACAATTATGCGCAGGTCGGTGGCAGCATCCAGATTAAGCAGGGCGGCAGCGCCACGGTGGAGCAGGTGAAGGTGAACGGCGACATTCAGTTGGAGTCGAACCGCGGCGCCTTGCTTGTCGAGGCCAACCGCGTGGGCGGCAATATTCAGGTCTTCCAAAATATCGGCTTTGCCACGATCTTCGACAACATCGTCGACGGGAATCTGCAATGCAAAGAGAACAATCCGGCTCCGATCGGCGGGAGGAATGTGGCCGCCAGCTACGAAGATCAATGCGCCGGATTCGCCGGTGAACCGGTCACGCCGCCGGCGCCAACCCCGGGACCGAGTGGAATTGAATGTCGAGGAGTCATCGGTGCACAACCGGTTGCGAATCTGATGATTCCCGATAACGCCAATTGCATTTTGCAGGGCACGCGCATCAGCGGCGACATCATTGTCGGAGCGAACGCAGCGCTACAGGGCAGCGCAGTCAACGTCGCAGGCAACGTGCGAGCGCAGGGGGCCGCCGTTGTCACGCTCAACAACAACTCCGTCGTCGATGGCGACGTTCAGGTGCGGCAAAGCAAAAGCGCCACGCTTGACCAGGTGTGGGTCGGTCGCAACCTGCAGCTCGAGTCCAACGACAGCGCGCTGACGGTGACGCGCAATCGAGTGGCCGGCGATATGCGGGCAACCGGCAACCGCGCCGGCGTCGTGATGCGCAACAACAAAGTGAGCGGCGTGCTTTACTGCAGCGCCAACCAACTGCAGCCCATCGTGGACGCCAATCAGGCCGGCGCCTCCCAGGATCAGTGCGCTCAGTTCAATCAAATTAATCTAAGGGTGTATCTCCCCTCCGTCAGCCGTTGGTCCGTCAGCCGTTAGTTGCAGCGTGCAAATCCGTTATTTTTAGACGGAACGCCTGCCTGGAAATGCGAAGCGTCCAGGCGGGCGTTTCACTTTTCACAAAGCTCTGCAAACGCGCTGTGCTGCGACATTAATGAAGCCCGGGGCCCCCGTTTGAGCCAAGGATTTTGACCAAGAACTCTTTTCCCTTGTGTTAGAACTCACCTTACGCAGTTGGCTTTGTTTTGGGAAGGCCCTCACCCCTGGCCCCTCTCCCAACCTTGGAGAGGGGAGAAGGCGCGTCATAGGTGCGGCTATCAGCCGCATGCTCTTTGATGGCCCGCAAGCCTTGGGGAATGCAAGGAAGCGCAGCTCGCAGCTGCGCCTACGGATTGCTGAACAATCACGCTCTTTCTGTGTGCTATAATTTCGCACAACGATGCACTGATAGACGCTTCATCAGCCTGAAGCATGATTTGTCTCGTCACCGGCGCGCATGAAAAAGATTGGCTGTTATTGGGGGTTTCATCCTTTGCCACTGCACCATGTGCTCCTTTTTTGCGCGCTGTGGCTCGCCGGCTGCCAGCCCTCGCCTCAGTCGAATGTGCTAGGCTATACGATCTCCACCTGGCTGGGCACGCAGCCGCCGCCGGTCAGCAGTGCGCCGCCCGGTGCGCTGGTGGGCCGCATCCTGGACGAGGCAGGCAGACCCATCGCAGGCGCTTCGGTCATTGTGGCGCAACCAGACGGCCTGCCGCATCACGCCCTCACCGACGCCGATGGCGTGTATTCCATCGCGGGCGTCCCGCCGGGTCAATATGTGCCGGCTGCGGTGGCGCCGGGCTTTGCTGAAGCGGCGTTGACCGGCCTTTTCGGTCTTCCCAAGCTGGTGACGATCCGGTCGAACGCCGTCACACAGGCGCCGGCGCTCACATTGAAGCCTTATCGACCAAAGCCCCTGCCGGACAACCTCGCCGAAGCCATCCACCTGCGACAGACGGCCGTTTACACTGCGACCGCTGCATTCCCCGAAAACGCGGCAGCCGACGTCGTCGCCTACGCTTTCGATTTTGAAGGCGCCGTCGTCGATACGCTGCGCCTCTATCTGCCGAAAGGCCATCCGGGCGATGCGCCGCTGCCGCTGCTCTTCATGGTCTATCCTTCTCCGGTCGACAACTGGCAGGACGTGAGCGTCGCTTTCGCTTCAGAGCGGTACGCCGTCGTAGCCATCTCTCCGACTGCGGCGCGCGGCGTTGACGCCGAGGCGCACGCGCAAGACGCACGCGTGGCGCTGGCGCTGGCGCGCAGCGGCGCATTCGGCCCGGCGGTCGGCGACAACCGCCCCATGGCAATGGGCGGCAGCTTCAGCAGCGCCATTCTCTCACGGCTCTTGCGCTCCGCCGGTGATGAACTGACCGGATGGGTGACGGTCGGCGGGCTGGCGAACGCCTTCACCGCCGCACATGATTTTTATATGGGGCGCATTTCTATTCCCCCGCCTTTTGAGCTGCTCGTCCCTGCGCTCGGCCCGCCCAACCTCTACCCATTGCCTTTCTTGATGTTCTCACCGGTCTATGTCGCCGGCGAGCTGCCGCCCACCATGATCATCCATACGGCGGCCGACGAGATTTTGCGCATCGAGCAGGCGTATGAGCTGGCGGAGGCGGTGGCTGCGGCCGGCGTTCCGCTGGAGACGTACTACTACGAAGATGAAAGTCACTACCTCGGCATCGGAGCCGATCTGACGGACGCCGGCCGCGAAATATTCTATCGGATCCTTGACTTTCTTGAACGATACGGAGAGAAGCCATGAGCGAGCCATCCATCACATTTTCTGCACCTGCGTACGATGCGCTTCTTCACGACGTCGTCGTCTGGAAGCCCGCCTCCGCCGAAGTGTTGTTGCTGGAAGACGCCGACCGCGTCGACTTTCTCCAGCGCATGACGACCAACGACATTAAACGTCTGCGCGTCGGCGAGAGCTGCGTCACCATCCTGACCAGCCCCACCGCCCGGATCTTGCACGTGTTCACGGTGCTGGCCGATGCGGAGGCGCTGTGGCTCTTGCCTGCGCCCGGCGACGCAGCTGCGCTGGAACGCCATCTGCGTGGGCAAATCTTTTTTATGGACAAGGTGCGCGTGCGTAGACCGGATGCGCCTCTCCTTCGTTTTCGATTGATCGGGCCCCGGGCGCAGGCGGCGCTTGCCCGGATCGGCCTGGTTGCGCCTCCAGAGCGAGAAGGGGAGTGGAGGCGACTCAATGACTTGGCCGTTCTTAAACAGGAGAACTATGACCTGCCTGGCTATGAGGTGATCGCGTCGCCGGAGCGCATCGAGGCCATTCTGGAGCAGCTTCAAGCTCCTTTGCTGGACGAAGCCACCTATACAGCGCGACGCGTTGAATTAGGACGCCCTGCCCCTGGCGCAGAGCTGACCGCGGAATACAATCCGTTGGAGGCGGGCATGGCCTGGGCCTGCGCAGAGAACAAAGGCTGCTACACCGGTCAGGAGATCATCGCCCGACAGATCACCTACGACAAAGTCACGCGTACGCTGGTCGGACTGCGCAGCGCAGCTCTGTTGGCGCCGGGCGCAGCGGTCGCGGCGGAGGGCCGCGAGGTCGGGCGCGTCACCAGCGCCGCCTTCAGCCCCCAACTGCAGGCGCCTGTGGCGCTGGCTATTGTCAAACGGCCGTATAACGCCGCGGGACGACTGTCGTCGTGAACGGCGTTGAGGCCACGGTCGCTGCCTTGCCCTTCATCGACGCAAGTGATCGAGCCTAAAAACAAAACCCGGAGGCAGCCGAGCGCTCCTCCGGGTTTTGGAAGGTTCATTCACGCCCCTTCACGCTTACAATTTTGCATATCTCACATAGATCACGGAGACGCCGCCTTCCTGGAAGTACTCGATCCGGATCGTATGCCAGCCGGTGTCCAACGCAATGTCTCCGAACACACTGAGCGCAGGTCCAACGCGCCACGCATCGACCACCAGCCTGTCGTCCACGTAGATGCGCACGCCGTCATCGACCGTTGCGAAGAAGCGGTAGGTTCCCGCCGTCAGCCAGGCGGTCTGCGTCCATTTGACGCTGAAATTGGTCGTCGGCATGCCGCCGCCCGGGCCAAAGGTTCCCCAATCGAATGCAATGGCGTTGTCTTGCCGCACAAAGACAGGCGGCGGCGCAAAGTCCTTGTTGGCGTAGTATTCACCGAACCACACCCCGTGCGTTGGTGGAGGCGGCGGTGGAGGCGGTGGGGGAGGAGGCGGAGGCGGTGGCGGAGGAGGTGGTGGGGGCGGCGGTGCATATCCGCTCGGGATGCACAGGCGCGTGCCGGCCACAATGCGATTCCAGTTCCAAATGCCGTTGCACTGGGCAATCGACTGCATGCTCACGCCGTACCAGCGCGCAATGCCGCTCAGCGTTTCGCCGTGACGGACGAGGTGCCAGGTGCGGCAGGCGCAGACCGGCCCGCCGATCGGCGGCGCCGCCGGGCCGGGAATGCACAACCGTTGTCCTGCATAGATGCGGTTGGGATTCCAGATGCCATTGGCCTGCATGATAGCCTGGATGGTGACGCCATAGTGTGCAGCGATTCGGGAGAGCGTCTCCCCGTAGCGCACCGTATGGTAGCAGGTGCATCCCCATCCTGACTGCGCTGTAGACTGCGCCGCCGACTCAGGGGGCGCCGCCAACGCCGCACCTGGAAGCAACGCGCCGAGCAGCGCCAGCGCCATCATGAAGGCCAGCAAGGTGCGCCCGAAGCGACGCAACGATGCTGGAGACAGCTTCATAGTTTCAACTCCTTTCCTTGACCAATTCATGAGATGCCTGTTGTTCGAGTTATGCGCCCAATCATGTTGTATGCCCAACGCAGTCGACGTGCTTCTGCGTTTCCCTCAACGCGTGACGCCGAATCTTCGTTGAATCCGATCAGAAATGGCCGCTCACCATTGAAGACGTTCAAAACTCAAAGAAGTCACCGCGCGCCGGCGTATGGACCTGGCGGAAGCCTTTTTCCTGCAAGAGCTGATGCAACGTCTCCATAGCGGAAGGTTCTCCATGAACCAGGAAGAGTTGTTGCAGCTTTTGTCGGTTCAAGGTGGAAACCCAGTTCAGCAATCCGCGTTGATCGGCGTGCGCACTGTAGCCTTCAATCGACTCCACCTCCGCCCGCACTTCATAGGTTTCTCCGAAGATGCGCACGCGCTTTTCGCCATCTTTCAGACGACGCCCCAGCGTATTCTCCGCCTGGAAGCTCACGATCAGTACGGTGTTGCGCGGGTCCTCGATGTTATTCTTCAAATGGTGCAAGATGCGCCCATTTTCCGCCATGCCATTGGCGCTGATGATAATGACCGGATCGCTCAGATTGTTGAGCTGCTTGCTGCGCCTGACGTCGCGCACGTACTCGATCAGCGGATAATCGAACGGGCTGCGTCGCTCCCCTTCCATCAGAAACTGGCGCACTTCGTCGTTCCATGCTTCAGGATGCATGCGGAAGACGTCGGTGGCGTTCACGGCCAGTGGGCTGTCGACGAAGACGCGGATGGCAGGGATGTCGCCGCCGGCGTCGAGCTGATTGAGTGCATAGACGAGCTCTTGCGTGCGCCCTACGGCGAAGGCGGGGATGATCACCTTGCCGCGCCGTCGCGCCGTCCTGTTCACCACGTCGCGCAGTCGTTTGCGCGCATCGGCGTAGCTCTCATGCAGCCGATCGCCATAGGTGCTCTCCATTATGACGATATCCGCCTCGTCAAAGTTCTGGGGCGGTTGTAAAATTGGGCTGTCCCAACGGCCGATGTCTCCGCTGTAGAGCAGCCGCCAGGATTTGCCGGTGTGAAATTCACGGATATCTAACTGCACGAAGGCGGCGCCTAGAATGTGCCCGGCCTGCACGAAGGTGAGCTGCACGCCGTCGGCGATGCGAATGGGCCGCTGGAATCCGACGCCGATGAGCTGCTCTAATGAGGCGAGTGCATCCGCCTGCGTGTACAATGGCTCAACCGGCGGCTCATTGCGCTTGCGGCGCTGTTTGTTGAGATAGGCCACATCCTGTTCATGGATGTGGCCGCTGTCCATTAACATGTAGCTGCAGAGGTTGCGCGTGGCCGCTGTGCACCAGACGTCGCCGCGGAAGCCTTGTTTGCACAAGTTGGGAAGATTGCCGCTATGATCGATGTGCGCATGGCTTAACACCACGGCGCTCACCGTAGCAGGATCGAACGGCAGGTGAAGGTTGCGCTCATAGGTGTCGGCGCGGTGCCCCTGAAACAGGCCACAGTCGAGCAAAATACGCTCGCCATTCACCTCAAGCAGGTGCATCGAGCCGGTCACTTCTCTTGCCGCACCAAAAAAAGTGAGCCGCATGCAGCGAGGTTTCCTTTTTGGTTCCTTTTCAATGACGCCGGCTGCGGAAACGCTGCTGTCCTGGTGGTCATACGAGCATTTCTGCTATGCAAGTTGCTATTCTTATTGCATATTGTAATGCATTTTGAAATAAGTTCAACCCCCAAAATTTCGATCCGGGTTGTCTTTTTGTCGTGCGTCGATGACAGTGGTTTGTTCGAGAGGGGTGATGCCATGCAATCGAACATAGTGAGTCGTCTCTCTGCAGCCACCCTCACCGCCGCCGTCCTTTATTCCCTGTTCGTCATGCGGCCTGGCCTGCGCATTGTCGGCGTTTCGTTTCCGCGGCAGGCATGGATTCTGGAGCATCCTTTTTTGTGGAGCCTGGGTCTGTGGCTGTGGCTGGCCGTTATTGTCGGCTGGGTGGGAGTGCTGATCTCGCTGCTGGGGGCGTATGCGCCTCTTCACCGCATCTCGACAATGCTGCAGTGCACCCTGCTGCTGATCGCCGCGGCGCTGGCGATTGCAGGCCTCGCAGCGTGGATGACGGCGCTGCCGGCCGCACTGCAGCTGCCATCGGTGAACGAGCTGCTCACGTTGGTGGATGGGTTGGCGCTGGGGCTGTTGGGCGTAGGAGCGCTGCTGGGCGGCGTTGCGACGAGCTGGGCGGCGCTCGCTCTGATGCGCTTCAGCCCGTTGCAGAAGCGCTGGGTGACGATGGCTGCGCTGGCGGGGGCGCTGATGGCCCCCTCGCCCTTCCTGCTGCCTTTTCCCTGGCATCTGTTGGCGGCCGCCATCTGTTGGTGGGCCTGGACGCTGCATTTAGGGGCGCCGCGCCGCAGGTCGGACGCCGATCCCGCGGCGCGTTGACCCCATCGCCCAAATAGGTGCTACCCCACGAGCGTCGAGGTCATGCGCGTGTGCTGCATCAGATAGTTCTGCACGCCGCCCGCCTCCAGGGCGTTGCTGCCCACCGACGGCTGTCGCTGTCGATAGCGGCCGTCCGGCAACAGCTCCCAGGCGTGGCGTTGGTCGTTGAGCGAGCTGTGCAGGATCATGTGCAGATATTCCTGGAGCCTGGGGTCTTCGATCGGCGCCGCCGCTTCGATGCGGCTGCTGAGGTTGCGGCGCATCCAGTCGGCGCTGCTGATGTAGTAGCGCGGGTCGCCGTTGTTGGCGAAGTAGAAGATGCGCGAATGCTCCAGATAGCGACCGATGATGCTGATCACGCGGATGTTCTCGCTGACGCCGGGCAGCCCTGGGCGCAACCGACAGTTGCCGCGCACGATCAGGTCGATGTTCACGCCGGCCTGGCTCGCCTCATAGAGCTTGCGCACAATGCTCGAGTCTTCAAGCCCGTTCATTTTGGCGATGATGCGCCCTTCCCGCCCGGCCAGCGCATGGGCGATCTCCTGGTCGATCAACTCCAGGATGTGCTGACGCATGTTCACGGGCGCCACCAACAGCTTGCGATAATCCACCTGATAGCTGTAGCCGGTCAAGTAATTGAAAAGGTCCATCAGATCGGCGGCGATCTCCGGGTTGCAGCTCAGGAGGCCGAGATCGGTGTAGGTGGAGGCGGTTTTGGCGTTGTAGTTGCCGGTGCCGATGTGGAAGTAGGCGCGCAAGCCGTCCTCCTCCTCGCGGATCGCCAGCGACATTTTGCAGTGCGTCTTGAGGCCGACCAGCCCATAGGCGACGTGGCAGCCCGCCTCTTCGAGCTTGCGCGCCCACTCGACGTTTTTGGCCTCATCGAAGCGGGCTTTGACCTCGACCAGCACGGCCACCTGCTTTCCACGGCTGGCGGCGTCGATCAGCGCCGCAATGATGGGCGAGTTGTCCGAAGTGCGATAGATGGTCTGCTTGATCGCCAACACCTGCGGGTCGCGCGCGGCGGCCTCGACGAAGAGCTGCGTCGTCGACTGGAAGCTGTGGTACGGGTGATGCACCAGCAGATCGCCTTGACGGATGGCGCTGAAGAGCTCGCCGGTGCGCCCCTTGCTGCTGATGCCGACCAGCCTGGAGGGGACGGTCGGCGTGTAGGGCTCGTATTTCAGGTGCGGCAGGTTGATTTCCGCCAGCGCAAAGAGGTCGGGACGGCGCAGCAGCCCATGCACAAAGTAAACGTCGTCGTTCTCGAGGTGCAGCTGACTCTGGAGCAGCGGCAACGCCTCCGGCGGTGCGTTGGCGTCGACTTCCAGGCGCACGACCGGCGCAAAGCGACGTTCGCGCAGCTCCTCGCTGATCATGTCGAGGAGGTCGTCGGCCTCCTCCTCGTTGCGCGCCAGGTCTGCATTGCGGGTGACGCGAAAGGGAAAAGCGGCGACGATCTCCATGCCGCGGAAGAGCGTATCGAGGTGGGCGGCGATTAATTGTTCGAGGGGCAGAAAATGCATCTGCCGTTGCAGCGGCACCCAGCGCGGGCGCGTGGGCGGCACCTTGACGCGCGCAAACTGGCGTTCGCCCGTCGACGGATCGATCAGCACGATGCCGAGGCTCAGGCTGAGGTTGCTGATGAAGGGGAAGGGGTGCCCTGGGTCGACCGCCAGGGGCGTCAGGATCGGGTAGACTTCGTTCAAAAAGTATTCTTGCAGCCGCTTGCGCTCCGCCTCGTCCAACTCGTCGTAGTTCACCAGTCGGATGCCGTGTTCGGCGAGCTGGGGAAGGATGTCTTCATGTAGACATGCGCTTTCGATCGTGACCATCTCGCGCACGGCGCGCGCGATCAGCGCCAGTTGCACGTCGGGCGCCCACCCCTCCAGCGTGAGGTTGGCCATGCCGGCGGCTTTTTGCCGCTTCAGGCCGCCGACGCGTTTGCTGAAAAATTCGTCGAGGTTGCTGGAGGTGATGGCGATGAATTTGAGCCGCTCCAACAGCGGGGTGCGCGGGTCAAACGCCTCGCGCAGCACGCGCCAGTTGAAGTCGAGCCAGCTCAGCTCCCGATTGTACACTTCATCCGCCGTGCTGAGCGCGTCGAGCGAGAGCGACGCCAGGTCGAAGCTCGGGCGATAGACCGGGTTTAGAGGCAACGTGTGGGTGCGCTCCCATTCCTGCAAGAAACTTTGATACACCTCGGCCAGGGCGCCCGGCGCAGGCACGCGCGGGGTGATGTAGCGCAGCGAGGTGCGCTGGGACTCTTCACGCGCCATCGCCGACTCCACCGGGAACGAGGGGCTTCCTCTATCGAGAATGGAAGCGGGTGGCGTTGAGGTTTGAGAGGGTCGCCGCTGCGCCGACGCTCCTTTTCTCCTGCGCTGAACCGCGGTTGGAGTCTTCTTTGCATGTTCCAGGGAGGTCGTATGCACTGCAGCCGCGCCATTGATCTGATTGCGCATGGCTTCACCGCTCTGGGCGGATGACCCGTCGCCGTCCGTCATTTTGATTCCTCCTCGAAAAGATGCAGGTTTTTCGTGCACTCTGCTCAGCGATGGAAAGGTAGTCTATCGCACTCTTCCGAGTGTGTCCAACGCAGCCTGGGCGCATTTGGTTATGAATTTGTGTTGGCGGTAGACTTAAGCAACTGCTGAACAATTTCGCAGGCAGGGCGTGTTGGAAGAGCGAGGCTCCAAGGCGTCAACATCTTCGTCCGTCCAGGTCGCCGTCGATCCATCCAGAAAGGCGCTTCACGATGGTTGAAACGATCGGTGTCATAGTGCAATTTTTGCCGGTGATTTTCATTTTATTCGTGGCCAATCTTGCACAAAAGCTGCGAGAAGAGGAGCAGCCCTATGTCGCGCTTGCGGCGCTCGCCTACGCCATGGTGGCGCTGATCCACGCAGCGTTGGCGCTGTTCGGCGTGATGGCGCTGTTGGCTCCGCTCGGCTTGCAGGCGCAGCCGGAGCTGCAGGCCCAGATGGAGGAGATTCTGCCGGTGCGATCCTGGGCCTGGTTGGGTTGGGGGATGCTGCTCCCTTCGTTGTTGGGGTTGGCGTTGCTGACGAAGCCGGCGCGTCGCGGGGTCGCCCGTTTTTCTCGTTTAGACGCAGACAATCCCTTGCACGCAGTCAGCAGCTCTATGAGCATGTTCATCCCCGTCTATTTGAGCGTCACCCTGGGCATCGGTCTGGACAATCTCTCCATGCAACTGGCCGCTCGCGCCGAAGAAACCGGTCAGCCGCCGGTGACGATCGGGTTTTTGTGGGTGCAGACGACGCTTTTTGTCTTCATTGCGTTGATCGGCGTCGGTTGGCTGACTCGTCTCTCATTGCGCAGGGCGCTCGACCGTCTCAACATCGTCAAACCCAGCGGCCGGGAGATCGCAATCGCAGTCGGATGGGCGCTTGTCATGGTGCCAACGGTGATGTTGTTGGAGGCCGGCGCCCGCGCCGTGGGGTTAGGCGTCGACGCCGACGTTGAAACGCTGACCGAGCAGCTGATCGGTCCGCTCTTTCAAAGCCCTTGGGGCATCATTTCGATTGGATTGGCGGCCGGCATCGGCGAAGAGGCTCTCTTTCGTGGGGCGATGCAGCCGCGTTTTGGGCTGATTGCGACCTCTTTGCTCTTCGCGCTGGTGCATAGCAACTATGGGATCACGCTGGCGACCGTTGTTGTTTTTCTGTTGGGCATGATGCTCGGCTGGCTGCGCATCCGCTACAACACATCAACCGCCATGATTGCGCACGCCGTCTACAACTCCACGCTGGCGCTGATGGCCGTGACCGCCGCCCAGTTCCTCAACAACCAGTAGAAAGGCTTTCCTTCGCGCATCGTGCAACGGAAACGGCTTGTTCTTTCTCAGGCTCCCCCTGCTGCGCCGGCCCGCTCCATCGACTGGCGTCGCAACCTCGTCGTCCTCTCCGTCGTTCAGGCTTTTTCGACGTTGGGCTTTGGTCTGATCTTTCCATTTCTTCCCCTCTATGTGCGCGAGCTGGGCGTCAGCACGGGCGGCAGCCTGGAGTTTTGGGCGGGCATGGCTTTTTCCATGCAGGCGCTGACGATGATGGTCGCCTCGCCGATCTGGGGGGTGATCGCCGACCGCAGCGGTCGCAAGTTGATGCTGGAGCGCGCCACCCTGGGCGGCGCCATCCTGCTGGCGGCGATGGGCTTTGCGCAGAACGCCGAGCAGCTTGTCCTGTTGCGCGCGCTGCAGGGCGCCACCACCGGCGTGATCGCCGCCAACAACGCGCTGGTCGCAGCGCAGACGCCCAAGGAGCAGAGCGGCTTTGCGCTTGGCGTGCTCAACATGGCGCGCTGGATCGGCGTCTCCGGCGGCCCGATCGTGGGCGGCGTCCTGGGCGAATTTTTCGGCTTCCGCGAAAGCTTCTGGATCACGGGCGCGCTGTTGGGGATCGCCGGTCTGGCGGTCGTCTTTTTGGTGGAGGAGGACTTTCAGCCCGTCGAGCGCTCGCAGCGCCCGGGCTTTTGGGCCAGCTATCGAGCGCTGTTCGCCGCGCGCGAGATGCGCGGCCTCTACGCGCTTGCGTTCTTGCGCAGCCTCGGCGCCACCATCACGTTGCCCTTTATGGCGCTCTTTGTGCTGACGTTGAATCGGGGAGAGACGACGGGCGCCACCGCCATGACGGGCTTGATCATCGGCGTCTCCGCCTTCACCAGTGCAGCCAGCGCCGTCTATTTGGGGCGCCTGGGCGACCGCATCGGCCATGGCCGCGTGCTGGTGGGGTCGGCCATCGCTTCGGCGCTGCTCTACGCTCCGCAGGTCTTTGTGACGTCTGTGTGGCAGTTGGCGGTCTTGCAGGCGCTCAGCGGCGTGGCGATGGGCGGTCTGATTCCGTCGATCGCTGCCCTGATGAACCTCTATGCGCCGGCGGGCAGCCAGGGCGTCACCTACGGTCTGGACAACAGCGTGCAGGCGTCGGGGCGCGTCGTAGCGCCGATGACGGCGGCGGCGCTGGCCTCGTGGGTGGGTTATCATGGCGTCTTCGCCGGCGCAACATTTTTCTACGCGGTCGCTGCGGTCGTCGCCATCCTCATCACGCGGCGCTCGCCCTCGCTCAACCCCAGCCTGCGTCCTCCGGAAAGAGGTTGACGTACTTGACGCTCGTGCGCGGGACGGCCATCATGGCGGCGACGGCGTCTCGCCACTTGGCGTAATGGGCGGTCTCCTTGTGTCGCGCCGGATCGTCGGGCGTGCGATAGACCTCGACCAGCACGAAGTGGGTGGGATCCGCCTGATCTTGAAGGACGTCGAAACGGGCGACGCCCGGCTCCTGGACGCTGGCGCGTGCGTTCTCCAGTGTGGCGGCGATGAAGGCGTCGATGAATTCGGGCTTCACGTGGACGTCGACGTGGACGATGAGCATGGTGGCCTCCCTGAAATTTTCGGGCGTTGGGCTTCGGGCAACGATTGACTGCAATTTTACCAGATTTCTACGTGGATTCTGTTTTACTGGAAACGGGTTGCGCCCTTTCTGCGTCGATTGCCATCCCTCGAACGCCGGCTTCTGACGCCTGGACCTGCACTGCCCGGGTTGGTTCAAAGCAACAGCCGCGCCGGCTCCTCCAACAGCCGTTTCAGCTCCGCCAAAAAGGCCGCGGCGATTGCGCCGTCGATGACGCGATGATCCGCCGACAGGGTGACCTGCATCATCCGCCGCGGCTCGAAGGCGGCGCCATTCCAGAACGGCTGGACCTGCGCCCGCCCGACCGCCAGAATCGCCACCTCCGGCGGGTTTAGAATGGCGGTGAAGTGCTCGACCGGATACATGCCGAGATTGGAGAGGGTGAACGAACCGCCGCTCACTTCATCGGGCGTGAGCTGACCGGTGCGTGCGCGCGCCGACAAGTCGCCGATGCGCGCCGCCAGCGCCGCTAAACCGAGCGTCTCGGCGTTGCGCACCACAGGCACGAGCAGCCCATCCTCCACCGCCACAGCCACGCCGAGATGCACCGACTCATGCTGCGTGTAGACAAGCTGCTCGCCATCGAGTCGCAGCCAGGCGTTGAGGCGCGGATGGCGTTGCAACGCAGCGGCGACCGCGCGTGCGATCCACACCGTCAGCGTAAGGCGTCCGCCTGCGGCCTCGACGTCGTCGGCCAGCTCCTTCGTCAGCGCGTCGATGCGCGTCAGATCGATGGAGGTCGTGAGGAAGATGTGCGGCGCGTTTTGCCAGCTCTGGCTGAGGCGGGAGGCAATCGTGCGCCGTTTGCCGCGCAGCGGCTCGCCCACTGCCGTCTCCCCCGGCGTCCCGGGCTGCACGCCGATCGCCTCTTCCTTCTCTCTTCTCTCCCCTCTTTTCTCGCTGCTCAGCGCTTTTTCTACATCTGCAGCCTGAATGCGTCCCTGCGGCCCGCTGCCGGTGAGCGCAGCGAGGGCGATGCCATGCTCCCGCGCCAGCCGACGCGCGGCAGGCGTTGCACGCACCCGCCGCGTCTCATCCTCCTGCGGCTGCGCGCGTTGTGGAGCCTGCGCCTGGAGCGCGCCGGCGACGTCGCTTTTTACGATGCGCCCTTGCGGTCCGCTGCCTGTCACCTGCGTCAGGTCAACGCCGGTCGCTGCGGCCATGCGCTGGGCGACCGGGCTGACGCGCACGCCGGCGGAGGGTGCCGACGATGGACGAGCCTCAGCCGCAGCGACCTCCTCAGGCGCAGCGATCAGGGCGATCACGGTCGTGACCGGCACGGTGGCGTCGGGGCCGTAGCGGACGTCGGTCAACACGCCGCTGGCCGGCGCTTCGACCTCCATGTCGATCTTGTCGGTCTGCACCTCCAGGAGCGTCTCGCCCTTTTCGACCCGCTCCCCCTCCTGCTTGAGCCAGCGAATGATCGTGCCTTCTTCCTGCGCCATGCCGAACTTGGGCATAATGACGGGCGTGGCCATGCGTGCTCACCTCGCTTCCTTGACCAAACGCCGCGCTGCGTCGACGATGTCTTCGACCTGCGGCACCATGCGCCGCTCCAACTCGCGGTTGTAGGGCACGGGGATGTCCAGTCCGGCCAGGCGGCGGATCGGTGCATCGAGGTAGTCAAAGGCCTCCGATTCGGCGATGACCGCCGCCAGCTCGCCGCCGAAGCCGCCCGTCTTGCACGCCTCGTGGACGATCAGCACGCGGCCGGTTTTGCACACCGAGCGGATGATCGGTTCGGCGTCGAGCGGTTTGAGCGTGCGCGGGTCCACCACCTCGACCTCGACGCCCTCTTTCGCCAGCCTCTCCGCCGCCTCCAGCGCGCGCACCACCATCAGCGACGTGGCCACGATGGTGAGGTCGCGGCCGGGACGCTTGACTTCGGTCTGGCTCAAAGGAATGGTGTAGTAGCCCTCGGGCACGGCGCCTTTGGTGCGATAGAGCAGCTTATGTTCGACGAAAATCACAGGGTTGGGATCTTCAATCGAGGCGAGCAGCAGCCCTTTGGCGTCGGCGGGCGTGCTGGGCATCACGACCTTGAGGCCCGGCACGTGCACAAACCAGTTCTCCAGGCTCTCCGAGTGTTGCGCGGCGGCGCCGGTGCCTGCGCCGGCCGGCGTACGCAGCACGAAGGGAACCTGCACCTTGCCGCCCAACATGAAGCGGAGCTTGGCCGCCTGCAGCACGAGCTGCTCCATCGAGAGCGTGATAAAGTCCATGAACTGAATTTCGGCGATCGGGCGCATGCCGGTCAGCGCTGCGCCGGTGGCCACGCCGGCGATGACCGCCTCGGAGATCGGCGTGTCGCGCACGCGCTCCGGGCCGTACTTCTGATAAAGGCCATCGGTCACGCCAAAGGCGCCGCCGTAGACGCCCACATCCTCGCCCACGAGAAAGACGCGCTCGTCGCGCGCCATCGCCAGATCGATGGCCTCGCGCACGGCCTCGGCGTAAGTCAACTCACGGCTCATGCGTAAACTCCTTCAAAGATGGTGGCGGGGTCCGGTTCGGGGCTGGCTTTGGCGAATTCGATGGCTGCGGCGATCTCCGCATCGACGTCGGCTTGCAGTTGTTGTAAATCATTTTCCGTCAGCAGCGAGGCCTCAAGCATCTTCTGCGCCAGTCGCGCGATCGGGTCGCGCTCCTGCCAGGCTTTGACTTCCTCCTTGGTGCGATAGCGCTGCTTGTCGCTTTTGCTGTGTCCTTTCCAGCGATAGGTCTGCGCCTCGATCAGGGTCGGGCCGCCGCCGCTACGCGCCCGCTCGACTGCTTCCTTCGTGGCGCAATAGACGGCGAGCAAGTCGTTGCCGTCGACGGTGACGCCGGGAATGCCGTAGGCGCAGGCGCGGTCGCTCAACTTTTCGACCTTGCTGGCGCGCGTGATCGCCATCGACATGGCGTACTGATTGTTTTCGCAGAAATAGATGACCGGCAGGTTCCAGATCGCCGCCAGGTTCAAGCTCTCATGGAAGGCGCCTTCGTTGGTGGCGCCGTCGCCGAAGAAGACGAGCACGACGCGATCCTGCCGCTGCATCTGGATGCTCAGCCCTACGCCCGCCGCCATCGGCACCCCGCCCGCCACGATGCCGTTGGCGCCCAGGTTGCCGGTCTCGACGTCGGCCATGTGCATGGAGCCTCCGCGGCCGCGACAATAGCCGGTCTCTTTGCCGAAAAACTCCGCCATCATCAAGTCAACGCGCGCTCCCTTGGCGATGCAGTGCCCATGGCCGCGGTGGGTGCTCAGAATGTAATCGTCCGGTCGCAGGGCGGCGCAGGCGCCCACCGCCGACGCCTCCTGGCCGACGGAAAGATGCATGGTGCCGTGAATGAGCCCCTGCAGATAGAGCTGCTCCGCCGCCTCCTCGAAGGCGCGAATCAGCATCATCTGGTGCAGCAGCGCACGGAGGCGTTCTGGAGAAAGGTCGGCGAAGGATTGGTTCATGGGTTTTGTCCTGGGCTATGATTGTATGCGGCTGCGCCGCAGATGGATTGACTTGATTTGCACAAAATTTTGCACAAATGTGCCTGATTTGGTCAAATGTGTATGTATTGTAGTGAGGAGATGACTGCATGTCAACGCGCCGCCCGGCTTCATTCAGGTCTTTCGCAGAGCCGCAAATCTGCCGGGCTATCAGACGAACAGCATCGATGAGGAAAGGACGTCCGGATGATCTGGCTTGAAGGGCGCTGGCATGAGGAAGCGACGCTGCTCGCCGGCCCTGCCATTGCATCCGCCGGTGAGCAGACGCAGGCGGTGTTGCGCTTTGCGCGCGCCTGGCTGGGGGGCGATGAGACGTTTGAAGTGCGCACCTCCGGCTCCACCGGCGCGCCGAAATCGATCCGCCTCACCCGCAGCCAAATGGAGGCCAGCGCCCGCGCCACGGCCGCTGCGCTCGGCCTGGAAGCGGGCATGACTGCGCTGGTCTGTTTGCCGGTGCAATACATCGCCGGCCGCATGATGCTGGTGCGCGGCTTTGTGCTGGGGTTAAACCTGGTCGTCGTCGAGCCGTCGAGCGATCCCCTGGCTGGGCTTCCGGACGATTTGACGATCGATTTCGCTTCCTTTGTGCCGTTGCAGATGAAAACGTTGCTGGACATCGCCCTGGCGTCCGACAGCGGCTCCTGTTTCCCTGAAGCTGCGGCGCGCGCCCTCGCCTATCGTCGCCGCCTCGACGCCATGCGCGCCATCCTGGTCGGCGGCGCTCCGGTGACGCCCACCCTGGAGGCGCAGATTCGCCATCTTGCCGCTCCCGTCTATCATACCTACGGCATGACCGAAACGGCCACGCACGTGGCTTTGCGCCGACTCAACGGCCCCGATGCGTCGGATCGCTTCGCGCCGTTGCCCGGCGTCGAAACCGGGGTCGACGCGCGCGGTTGTCTCAACCTGCGCGGGCCGATGACCGCCGGCGTCCTGCTTCAGACGAACGACCTGGTGGAGCTGCAGCCCGACGGCTCCTTTGTCTGGATCGGACGATGGGACAACGTGATCAACAGCGGCGGCGTGAAGGTGCACGTGGAGCAGGTCGAGTCCGCCATCGAGGCGCTCGCAGCCGAGCAGCCGGAGCTGGGAATGGCGCAGCGACGCTTTTTTGTCGCCGGCCTGCCTGATGAACGTTTAGGGCAACAGGTGGCGCTGATCGTGGAGGGCGCGCCGCTCACCGAAGATCAGGAGATGCAGCTGCGCTGGGCGCTCAGCCAAACGCTTCCCCGCCACCACGCGCCGCGGCAGATTCACTACGCAGCGCGCTTCGTCGAGACGCCGACGGGCAAAATCGAACGCAGCTCCACGCTCAAGATGCTGCATCAGCCATAGCGATCAGAGACAGGCGTCAGACGCGCGACCAGTCCACGCGCTGATAGAGCAGACGAATCGGCAGCTCGACGTTGATCGATTCCAGTGAGAGCACATCCTCGAGCGAAACGTATTCTGTCAACAGCCAACGTCCGTTCGCCAGCTTATGATACCAGTCGACATGAACGCGATATTGGTCGATCAATAGATAGTCCTGCAACGAATCCAGCGCCCGATACCATGTGAACTTTTCTCCTTTATCCAGGCCGCCCGTGGATTTGGACAGCACTTCGGCGATCAGCGTTGGGTTGGCGACCACATCCATGCGCCCCGGATAATATTGCACTGCTCCGCAGATCACCATTACGTCCGGGTAGGTGAACAGGTCGTACGCTTCCACCCATAGCTTGAGATCGCTGGAAAACACCTCACAGCGACCTTTTTCAAGGCGCGCATCCAGGGCGCTGCAAAGACTGACGACAATACGATTGTGATTGGCCGTCCCGCCCACCATCGGAAACAGCTCTCCCGCCAGATATTCGCTTTTCGTCGCCGCCGTTTCTTCCTGCTGAAGATAGGCTGTAGGGGAAAGGCGAATGTTCTCTCGGTTTTCTGTCATCGCTATTGAACCTACTCGGAACGGATCAGGCTGTCTTCATTATAGCAAAAAGGCTTTGTTGGTAGGACTTATTTGGCGATGAGGGGTAGATAGAGCTCATTTCTCGGCGCGGCCGGAGGGGACGCGCCGGCGAGAAATCGGCTGTTTGACCCTGCACCGTTGACGAAGACTGTGACCAGCGTTGGCCCGTTGACCGGCGCGGAGTCGCTGAGCAGCGCCGTTGACGTAATCAGCGTGTTGGCGTGAAGCGTCCCTGAGGCCTGGCCCGGCCACGCCAGCCATCCGCTGTCCACATGGCGGAGCTGCACCAACGGGGCGTTTGCAGCGGATTGGCGCGTGTTGTCCGATGACGCCGCCGAGGCGGGGCGAAAGCCGGAGCCGCGCACAATGACCCGCCCGCCTTCGTCCAAAACCGCCTGTTCGAGCGCCGGCGCTGCGGGGGCGAGGGGCGAGGCGTAGATGAACGCCTCGTTTAGCGCCGCAAAGGGGCGCCAGCCGCCCACGATCAGCACCCTGCCGTCCAACAGCAGCGTCGCTGCGTGACCGATGCGCCCCTCCTCGTCCGGCAATATCAGCGTGCGCCATCGATCGCTCGCCGGGTCGTACAATTCCGCGGAGGCGACCAGCCCGTCCCGATTTTCGCCGCCGATAACGAGCACCTCGCCGGAAGGCAGCAGCACGGCGACGTGATGTTGCCGCGGGGTCGTCATCGCCGCCACGGCGCTCCACGTGTTGGTGGTCGGATCGAATCGCTCGGCGCTGGCAAAGATTGTGAAGCTTTCGTCCGCCGGGTCAAAGCCGCCCACCACAAGGACCCCGCCATCGGGCAGCGGCGTGGCGGTGTGGCCGGCGCGCAGATGCTGCATTGCGCCCGTCGTCGTCCATGCGTTGCTTGCCGGGTCATACGCTTCAGCCGCAGTGAGCGACGTTATGCCTGCGCCGACGCCGCCGACGACCAGCACGCGGCCGTCGGGAAGCAGCGTCGCCGTGTGATCGACGCGCGGGGCGGCGGGCGCAGCCGTCGACTGCCACCGCTCCGTTGCAGGGATGAACCGTTCGGCGGAGCGAGATGCGTTGTCTGAAACGCCGGGCGCAGCGGCTCCGGCCCCTTGTTCGCCGCCGATCACCAGGACGCCGCCGTCGGCGAGCAAGGTTGCGGAATGTCTCTTTCTTGCGAATTGCATGGATGGCAACGTTCGCCATGCGTTGGTCGCAGGGTCGAACCGTTCGACCGTGGCAAGCGCAGCGCCTCCTGCTTCTCCACCCGTGACCAGCACAGCGCCGTCGCCGAGCAGTGTGGCGGTGTGGCCGAAGCGCGGCTGGTTGAGCGTCGCCGCTGTGCGCCATTCGTCGCCGACTGGAAAGTAGCGCTCGCTGGCATCCAAAACGTCGACGCCGGCGAGGCCGCCGACGACCAGCGCCGAGCCGTCGAAGAGCAGCGTCGCCGTGTGGCGCTGCCGCGCCAGTGCAAGCGGGGCGACGGCCTGCGCGCTCCCTGGCGCTCCGGGCAGGCGCTCCGCCGCCGGCCCGGCGGGTGCGCCGCCTACGATGAGCAGTGCGCCGCCAGGCAGCAGCGTCGCCGTGTGCTCGCTGCGCGCGACGGCGAGCGGGGGCAGCGTCCGCCACCCTGCATCCGTCGGCGGCAGAAGCTCCACTGCGTCAAGCGTTTCGAGGCCGACGCCGCCGGTGACAATCACGGCGCCGTCCGGGCGCAGGCTGGCGGTGTGTCGGGTGCGCGCATGGGCGAGCGAGGGGCCGACGATGACGCCCCGCGCCGGATCGATGATCTCAACGCTGGCGAGCGGCTGAAGAAAGCGGTCGCTGCCGCCTGCGATTACAATTCTTCCGTCAGGACGCAAGGTAGCGGTGTGGTCGAAGCGCGGGGTTTGCAGGGTGAAAGGCGCTGGGCTCCAACTTTGCGTGCGCGGGTCGAACACCTCGATGCTGGCGAGCGCGCCGCTGGCGCCCCGGCCACCGACGACCAGCACGCGGCCGTCGGGAAGCAGCGTCGCCGTGTGGCCGGCGCGCGGCGTTGCAAGCGGCTGCACCTCTCGCCAGCGATCCTGGGCGGGCGCATAGCGCTCCGTCGAGGCCAGCGCTGCGTTTGCTCCACTTTCGCCGCCGACGATCAGCAGCTCCCCGTCGCCGAGCAACGTCGCTGTATGCCGCGCCCGCGCCGTGTGCATCGATGCTGCGCCCCTCCATCGATTGGCGGCGGGATCGAAGCGCTCGACGCTCGCCTGCGCCCTTCCATCTGCATCGAGTCCGCCGGCGACCAGCAGATCGCCGCTCAACAACAGCGTGGCCGTATGCTGACGACGCGCTGCGCCCATGGCAGGGCCGGGCAGCGGCTGCAAAGAGCCGGGTGCGAAGAGGCGCGTGTTGGCGCCGTCGCCGCCCGCCGCCAGAACGCGTCCATCCAGGAGCAGCGTCGCCGTATGGCCGTGCAACGGCGGCGAGAAGCTGCGGCCCGCCGCCGGCCGCGGAGCCGAATCCGCCAGCAAGAACGCGACTATGAGCAAGGTGGAGAGCCAATGAAGCCCGAATTTTATGAACATCGATCGATGCCCTCACTCCCGATGTGCGGTTTGGGGAGTCGCCGCCCCAACGAGCGCGCGGCTCAGAAGAACGGCGGCGACGCCGAAGGCCGTGGCCACGTTGAGTGAGCGCTTGCCACCGGCCATGGGAATCATAACGCGCCGTTCACAAAGGGACAGGAGGTCCGGGTCGACGCCGGTCACCTCGTTGCCGACGACAAGCACGAAGGGCGTATGCGGCGTTGCCACCTCGAAGAGCGAGCTTGCGTCGGCGTCCGTCTCCAACGCCCACAGGGTGCATCCTTCTGCGCGCAGGCTGTGCGCGAGCGTCACTGCATTGCGATGATGGCTCCAGCGCACGCTGCGCTCGGCGCCGAGCGCCGTTTTCGCCACTTTGGGATGGTCGGGCGTCGGCGTGACTCCGCACAGATAAAGATGGCGCAGGCCGGCGCCGTCGGCGCTGCGGAAGATCGAGCCGACGTTGAACGCGCTGCGCACATTGTCGAGCAGCGCGGCGAAGGGCAGCGTTGCTCGCGGCGCATCCCTCTCCGAAGCTGTGCGTTCGGTCGGCGTCGGCAGATGGTGCAGGAGGATGACAGGCTCTCCGCACCACGGGCAGCGGCCCTTGCGCATCTGCGCCTCCGCCGCCGGAAAACGGAAGCGGCAGGCGGGATCGCTGCATTCGTAGAGGGCGTAGGTCATGGTGGGCACTCGAGACGAACTTGCGATGTTGCGCGTTGGGTGTTGCGTGTTGGGTGTTGCGTGTTGGGTGTTGCGTGTTGGGTGTTGCGTGTTGCGCGTTGCATGGCGCGTCACGAACCACGCATCACGAACCACGCCACACGAACCATTTCACAATCAAGCCGCTTTTCGGATAAGCCCCTGCTCGACGGCGTTGTTCAGCATGGCCTCGACGTGATTCCAGAGCGTCTGGGAGCCTTCCTGGATCGGCTGGAGACGGATGAAAACCGCTTCGCGGTCCACGCCCG
>Ga0116210_1000067_pt1 | contig 97024 bp, 105 predicted proteins | sample TshhotsprinmetaG_FD_94483 | JGI IMG/M metagenome (GOLD analysis project Ga0116210, IMG submission 94483) | Hot spring microbial communities from South Africa to study Microbial Dark Matter (Phase II) - Tshipise hot spring metaG | ecosystem: Environmental > Aquatic > Thermal springs > Hot... | reverse complement strand
GCCCCCATCGCTTCGATCACCGAAAGGGGATGGACCTCAGAGATCGAGGCCGTGACAAATGCGTCGCACATCGCCAAATACGAAGGAAGCCTTTCGTAGGGAACAGGCCCCTCAAAGCGCACGCGCGATCCCACCCCAAGTTCGCCGGCCAAGGCTTCTAGGCTCTTGCGCTGCGGTCCTCCCCCCACCAGCAGCAAGTAGACATGATCGAGCGCCTGGGCCACTCCCCGAAAGGCATGTAGCAAGAACGGTAAGTTCTTTTCCGGCCCCAAGCGTCCCACATAGATCAACAAAATATCCTCGGCAGAATAGCCAAAGTCGGCGCGAGGCAGCGGACGGGCCTGGTGAAACGGCTTGAGATCCACTCCGTTGGGCACCACTTCGATCGGCGCATCCACACCCAATTGACGCAGAATACGTTCCATGCCTCGCGAGGGCGAGATCACCAAGTCCACCGCTTCGCAGAACGAGGGCATATACATTTTGAGCAAACCCTCGCTGATTGCTTCGGGCATCAAGGGCAAATAAGCTTGCGCATACAGATCGTAGCGAGTGTGATTGGTGAACACCACCGGGATATAGAGCGGGCGAGCATAACGCAACGCCAAGCGACCGCTTAGAAAGGGATGATGGACATGGATCACATCCATCGTCTGCAACAGTCGCTTAGCTTCGCGGCTATATCGAAAGGACAAGTAGAACCCGGTATCGCGAATAGGCAGCCCCGGAGAGCGGATGACCCGCGGTTCATCATCTGGATAGTACACGTTCCCAAATGTAAAAACAAACACATCGTGGCCGGCACGCTCTAAGTAACGTTTATTCAAAGCAATGTAGTTGGTCACCCCGCTGATATGAGGCTTATAGGCATCCGCCATCATGCCGATTCGCATACGGTCTCCTAACTGTTTGGCCAATCCTCGCCTTTCTTTGAGGAACTGCCCGGGTTCGATCCGGTTCGGTGATGCTGACCAATAACATTGAGCGTATTATATCTTGTCCTTTGCTCTGATAGATGGACAAATAGACAACCGTTTTGCCACGACATCCCCTCAACAAATGACAACTCACAGATTGCGAACCATGTTCTCTCCCCTGCCGACGGTAACCCTCGCCGTTGACGTTCTCTCTCACCATAAAGTAGAATACGCCTATATCCCACGTCAAAGGAGCCGGCCATGCTCAAAGAATTCAAAGAATTCATCATGCGCGGTAATGTGTTAGATCTAGCAGTCGCCGTGATCATCGGTGGCGCCTTCGGCAAGATCGTGGCTTCCTTCGTCGACGACATCCTGATGCCGTTGATCGGCTTGCTGCTAGGTCGGGTGGACTTCTCCTCCCTAGCTTGGACGGTAGGCGAAGCCTCCGTGCGCTACGGGGCATTTATCCAGACGCTTGTGGACTTCCTGATCATTGCTGCGGCCGTCTTCCTTATCGTCAAAGCGATAAGCGCCGTGGAAAAGCCGGCCCCGCCGGCCCCGGCCGCCGAGCCAACCACCAAAGAATGCCTCTACTGCTTCTCCACCATTCCGATCAAAGCCACACGCTGTCCGCACTGCACCTCCCAACTTTAACCCAGAGCCTAGCGCAATAGGTGGGATGAGGGTGATCAGCGCCCCATCCCTTTTCTTATGGATCTCCTCGACGCCCTTAACCCTCAACAACGACAAGCGGTCACCGCTGGCCCCGGCCCGGTGCTGGTGCTGGCCGGCCCGGGGTCCGGCAAGACGCGGGTCCTCACCCAGCGCATCGCCTGGCTGATCGCCGCCCAAGGCGTTCGTCCCTACCAGATTTTGGCCGTCACCTTCACCAACAAAGCGGCGCGCGAAATGGAAACCCGCGTCCAGCAAGCCCTCGGCCAAGAAGCCACGCGCGGCATGGCCCTGGGCACCTTTCACGCCATCTGCGCCCGCATCCTACGTTGCGAAGCTGAGCTCCTTCCCCTTGAAAGCAACTTTGTCATCTTTGACGCCGACGACCAAGAACGCCTGGTCAAAAGCGTCATCCGCGATCTCAACCTGGACGAAAAACGCTACCGTCCGGCCTCGATCCACGCCTCCATCTCCAAGGCCAAAAACGAACGGATCGGGCCAGACGACTACCCGGTCGCCAACTATCGCGACGAGGTCGTCAAACGGGTATACACTGCATACCAACAGCGCCTGGTAGCCAGCAACGCCGTCGACTTCGACGACCTCCTGCTCTACATGGCGCACCTGCTAGAAGATCATCCCACCGTTCGAGAGAAATACGCTCGACGTTTTCTCCACGTTCTGGTAGACGAATTTCAAGACACCAACCTGGTCCAATACCTGCTCATCAAACACTTTGTCTCGATCCACCGTAACCTCTTCTGCGTAGGCGATCCCGATCAGAGCATCTACCGCTGGCGCGGCGCCGATTGGCGCAACGTCCAGCGCTTCGAGCAGGACTTTCCTGACGCTCAAGTGATCCTCCTGGAGCAAAACTACCGCTCCAAACAAACCATCCTCGATGCGGCCATGGCGGTGATCGACCGCACCTCCCAGCGCCGGCGCAAACGCCTCTTCACCGATCGGGGGCCCGGCGAGAAAATCGTCTTCTACGAGGCAGCTGACGAGTATGCCGAAGCCTCGTTTGTAGTAGATACCATTGCTCAGCTGGTTGCCTCCGGCCAAGTGGAGCCGCGCGAATGTGCCGTCATGTACCGCACCAACGCCCAATCGCGCCCGCTCGAAGAAGCCTTCCTAGCGGCGCGCCTCCCCTATCGCCTGGTGGGCGCCCAGCGCTTCTACAGCCGCCGCGAAGTCAAAGACATGATCGCCTTTCTGCGCCTGGTCCACAACCCCGCTGACGAAGCCAGCCTCGACCGCGTGATTAACGTCCCACCGCGAGGCATCGGCGAGAAAACCTTGGCTACCCTCCACCGGCTAGCGCGGCAGAACCACCTCTCGCCTGGCCACCTCTTGCTCGACCTGGCCCATGGCTCCGAATCCCCGTTCTGGTCTCAATTCAGCGGTCGGGCGGCCATCCTCCTGGCCGATTTCGGCGCCACCCTGGCCAACTGGCGGGCTATAGCGCCGGCCCTCACCGTCCCCGAACTCTTTGACCAGATACTACGCGACCTGAACTACCGCGACTACCTGGACGATGCCACCGAAGAAGGCCGAGAACGCTGGGAGAATGTCCAAGAACTGCGGCGACTAGCGCTCGAATATTCCACCCGTTCCCTCGACGAATTCCTGGAAGACATTGCCCTCATCTCCGATCAAGACACCCTGAGCGACGCCAACGCCCCCACCCTGCTCACCCTACATGCTGCCAAAGGCCTAGAATTCGACGTCGTCTTCATCATCGGCCTCGACGACGGCATCCTCCCCCACAACCGTTCCTTTGACGACCCTGAAGCAATGGAAGAAGAACGGCGTCTCTTCTACGTAGGCATCACCCGCACCCGCGATCGACTCTACCTGGTTCGGGCCATCTATCGTGGCGGATACGGCTATGGAGAAGAGCTCCCTCCCTCGCCCTACCTCGACGACCTACCGCTCCATCTCCTCCAAGGGATTTCCCGCTCCGGGCGTCGGAGCGGTTCCCGTTCCGACCGAACCACCTGGTCGGCGTTCGACTCGGCTGCTTCCTCGCCCCCAGCGGATCGCCGCCCTGTGGCCGGCGCGCCGCGCTTTGCGGCCGGCATGCGCGTCCGTCATCCCTTATGGGGTGAGGGCCTAGTTGTAGACAGCAAAGTACAAGACGAAGACGAGCTGGTAGACGTCTTCTTCGACAGCGTCGGCTTCAAACGCCTGGCAGCTAGCCTGGCCAACCTCCGCCCTGTATAACCACTGCTCCCTCGTCAGGCTGTCCGAACAAACCCATGTCCTCATTTGTGCTGCGTTTGCTCTACCTGGCCTACCGTGCCTACCTTTCTCTCTTCCGGCCGGTGATCTTCGGCGTGCGCATCCTGCTGGTGCAGCACCAACGCGTCCTCCTAGTGCGCCACACCTATCGCAGCGGGTGGCACCTGCCGGGGGGTGGGATCCGACGCGGCGAAACGGTGGAGATGGCCGCCCGTCGCGAAGCTCGAGAAGAGACCGGGACCGAGCTAGAGAGGATCACTCTGCTGGGCATCTTCCCCAATTTTGACGACTACCCAAATGGGCACCAAATCCTATTTCATTGCGACCACTTCCGCTTGGTTGGAACGCCAGACGCCGAAATTGCCGAAGTCCGCTTCTTCTCGCTAGACGAGCTGCCGGCCGATATGCCATCCTCACATCGGCGGCAGGTAGAAGCAGTGCTGCGAGTCTCGCGATCCTCCTAGGCGGCTGTTCAGCCGTTCCCGATCAGAGCGACCGCGATTGCTGAAGGATTCGTCCGGCCAGCAACCGTTCCAACCTCTCCAGCGAAATCTCAGCCAGTGATGGCAAGACATAATCAGCGCCATCCACTCCCAAGCGCTGCGTCAACGGATTGGGAACAGCCACCACGAACAACCCTGCTGCCCGAGCAGCACGCACCCCGTTTTGCGAATCCTCGAACACCACGATTGTCTCGCGGGGCACGCCCAGTCGTTCCACTGCGACCAAATACAAGTCGGGGTTTGGCTTCGTCCGCCCTGGGGGGACATCTTCCGAACAGACGATCCAATCGAAATAGTGGAGCAACCCCAACCGAGCCAAATGCGTATCCACCCACTGATGAGAAGAGCTGGAAGCCACAGCCCGCAACACCCCCCGGCCAGCGGCTTGCTCCAACAGGGCTTGCACGCCTGGTCGGACCGGCAAAGACTGAAGGATAGGGTCCACCTTCTGACGATAGTAGGCTACCAATTCTTCCGCATCCTGGCCGGTCAGTTCGGCCAAGTGCTGGGCCGGGTTAAAGGTGGAGATCCCGAATCCGCCGACCGTCTTAGCCCATTCATCAACCGGCAATTCATGGCCATATTCGCGATAAATCGCCTGCCAGACTTCCATCTCTGGCGTTTCCGTATCCAAGATCAAACCGTCGAAATCAAAGATCAAAGCGCGCATCATCGTACAGATCCTCACAAACACAACATTCGACTTACGGACCATCCGCCTTGCCTTACCATGAATCCAGAAGACAGCAAATGGCCCAGGCTGAGAGCCCTTACAACAAGGCGTAAGTATATCGCAAGAGCGAGCCCTCAGATAGGGCCGCAGATATCCTTTATTGGCTTATCAAAACCGAGAGCATCAGACTAAGGGCTGCCAACAATCCAGACAAAGCCAGAACACTTCTACGAAATCGGCGCAGCCTCACAACTCCCATCCGTCTGCACGGCGACCTTCCGGCCTTCTCCCTGCCCGATTTCTTACAACAACATCCTTCTGCCCCCGGTGGAAAAAGATCCATATAGTCAGATGGACGATGAAAGTGCACTCAACGCTCTGCTGAATCACTACACTATATGGCACAGAAACCCAAAAGTGCAAACATTGTGAAATGATTAGTGTCGGAGCTAAGAAGGGATGAAACGGGTAGAATACAACCATATACGTTACTGGTCCTGCTTTGGGCGCAAGAGGGAAGCGGAGCAAGCGCTGTAGCGCCGTATCTGGACATGTCTATCGATCGATGTCGTAGGCATCAGCCGGCCGCTCAGCCGAAACGGTGTGTCGACATCTGTCCCGCCTGCCACACGGACTGAGTGCGTATTCTGCAACAGAACTAACTTTGAGAGGAAACAATGGTCTACAGACTTTTATACTGGTTGGGATGGACAGTCCTGCGGGCATATTCGCTGCTTCTCTTTCGCTTGCGTGTTCACTGGCATGCACCCTTGCCGCCTGGACGAAAGCTGATCGCTGCCAATCACCCTTCCTGCACCGATCCGTTTATCCTTCCCCTGCTCTCTCGAACCGAGATCAGCATCTTGATCACGGGCAGGGCGTTTCAGGTGCCCATCTTTAGTTTCCTGCTGCGAAAGTGGAGACAAATCTCGGTGGTTCAGGGAAATGGCCGTCAGGCGTTGGAAGAGGCCCGATCTCGTCTCGAGGCAGAAGGCACCGTGGCTATCTTCCCCGAAGGGCGTTTGAGCCCACGTCAGGGTGGATATTTGCCGCCTCGTCCAGGGGTGATCCGCCTGGCGATGTTGACCGGCGCGCCGATCATCCCGGTGGGCATTTACTACCCGCGCGAAAAGAGCGTTTATCTGTCAAAGCGGATGGGCGATGAAGAATGGGATGGGTATTGGTACCTAGCCGGCCCCTACGAGATCACGGTGGGCGAGCCGTTGTACGTTTCCGGCGATCCGGATGATCGAGAACAGGTGACTGAGGCCTCGCTCCGTTTGATGGAGATCATCGCTCATCTGGCGGAGGAGAGCCGTTTGCGCATGCATGCCTCGATCCCTGCTTTGGCGACAATCGAAGAAACCTAAAGTTGATTCTCTTTGGTATACTCGACCTGTACCAAAGGCCCTTGTGTGAGGTGACCGCGTATCATGCCTCCCCGTCTCGAGATCGATCTAGAACCCTGCGAACACATCACAGCAGATGCCATCGGCTCACCCGGCCAGCGGGTGTTTTACATTCAAGGCTGGGAGAAAGGAGGACCGCCAATCACGGTGTTGATCGAAAAAATCCAGCTGCAATTTCTGGCCATCGGCATTGAACGGTTTTTAGCCGATATTGCGCGCCAACATCCTGATTTGCCTGAGGCATCGCCAGCTTACGAAGACGAAAAAATGCACATCCATCCTCCGGTGGATCCGCTGTTTCGCGCTGGCGAGATCGGCCTGGGGTACGATCCGTTGCGCGATTTGGCCGTGATCATCGTCCGCGAGCTTCTCCCTGACAGTGAGGATCCCGAATCGGCAGCGGTAGTGCGGTTTTGGTGCACCCGCACACAATTGCGGGCTCTGGCTCATTGGGGCGCCAAGGTGGTCTCGCGTGGCCGGCCGATCTGTCCCCAGTGTGGTCAGCCGATCGATCCTGAAGGGCATTTCTGCCCCAAAAAGAACGGCCACAAACGCTGAATTTCTAGTTGATGGTGTAGAAACTCAATGACTATCCAATCCCTTCTATCTGCCCTTGTAGATATTCCAGCACCATCCGGTCACGAACATTCTCTGCGTTCCTTTGTGCAAAGCATGATTCAACCGCATGCCGACTATCTCGGTGTGGATGCGTTGGGAAATCTGATCGCTCGAAAGGGGGAAAAATCCAAGAGCGGCCGGCGGATCATGCTGGCTGCCCATCTGGATCAGATTGGCTTGATCGTCTCACACATCGATGAACAAGGATTCGTGCGCTTCACCACCCTGGGAGGGGTTCCCGTGCATCGCTTTGTGGGCATGCGGGTTCGTTTCCTGAACGGTCACTGCGGCGTCATCGCCCTGGAGCGCGAAGTGGAAACCAAAGAGCGGGCGCCCAAGGTGGAAAAGTTTTTCATTGATGTAGGCGCTGAAGACCGCAAAAATGTTCCAGTTAGGATAGGCGATGTGGCGGTGTTCGACTCAGGGTTTCGGGAAGTGGGACGACGCATTTTAGCCCCGGCCCTGGACGACCGTATTGGCGTGGCCCTGTTGATCGATCACTTGTGTAACGCGCCCACCGGCCCGAACGAAGTGTATTACGTGTTTACTGTGCAGGAGGAAGTAGGGACGCGTGGAGCTGGCCCGGCCGCCTTCGGCATTGATCCAGAGATCGGCCTGGCAGTGGATGTGACTCTGGCCGGCGATACTCCCCATGCTGGCGTGCGCAATCGGGTCCGCCTAGGAGGTGGGCCGGCCATCAAAGTCAAGGATGCCGGCATGATCTCTGACCCGGCCGTGGTAGACTGGATGACGCGCATAGCTGAAGAAGCGCGCATTCCCCACCAATTCGAGCTGCTCGAAGGGGGAACCACCGACGCCCGTGCCATTCAAGTGGCCGGCCCAGGAGTCCATAGTGGTGCCTTATCCATCCCCACCCGCTACCTTCATACCCCTTCTGAGATGATTGACATGCATGATGTAGAACAGGCCCAACGCTTCTTGGGCTTGCTGTGCCAGTCGAACTTCCAAGCCTAACTTTGACCGATCCCTGCCCAGGGTTGCAAAGACACGGCGTCGTTCCGTGTCTTTGTGTTTCTAGAAATGCTCTTGGCGGAGTTGCCGCCATCCCTGCTAGTTCACCCATCTTTTACTAATTTTGGGACAGTCACGACATTCGTCAGGGGGGAGGAGCTCGCTCATTCCACCCATTCGAGCTCGAACTCGTCGCCAATGTACACGGTATCTCCATCCTGAACACCGGCCTGGCGCAACGCCTCGTCCACACCGAGCTTCTCCATCAACCGTTGGAAGCGGCGCACCGACTCGTCGTGCTGCCAGTAAGTCATCTTGGCGGCGCGTTCGATGGCGGCCCCAGAGATGCGCCATTCGCTGGCTCCGACCCGAGTGATGGTGAACTGACGGGCGTCTTCTGGGGGACGATATACCGGAAGGGCCGGTTCGACCTCTTCTGATGCAGGGAGCTGAGCCAGGATGTGGGTGGCTTTCAGGAGCAGTTGGCGGGTGTTAATGCGCGCCAGGGCGGAAATGGCCATCAGCTCCACGCCTTGCTCGCCAAATTTTCGGCTGAGGTCGGGCAGGCGTTCACGCACTTCGGGTTGATCGATCTTATTGAGGGCTACGATTTGAGGCTTGCGAGCCAAGTCGGGATCGAATAGGGCGAGTTCGGCGTTGATCTGGCTGAAGTCGGCCAGGGGGTCTGCAGAGAGACCGTCTAGGAGGTGGATCAGGAGACGTGTGCGCTGGATGTGGCGTAAGAAGTCGTGGCCCAGACCAACGCCGCGGTGCGCGCCTTCGATCAGGCCAGGGATGTCGGCGATGACGACAGTCGTCTCTTCGTCTACGTAGGCTACGCCCAGGTTGGGTTCGAGGGTGGTGAACGGATAAGGGGCAATCTTCGGTCGAGCGTTGGTGAGCGCCGCCAGCAGGGTGGATTTGCCGGCGTTGGGAACGCCGACCAGACCGATGTCGGCGATCAACTTGAGTTCCAGGCGCAGGCGACGGGCTTCGCCGGGCTCACCTTTTTCGGCCATGCGCGGCGCCTGATTGCGGGAGGTGGCAAAGTGCTGATTGCCGCGCCCACCCCGCCCACCTTTGCACACGACCAGGCGCTGGCCAGGTTGAGTCAGGTCGCCGATCAGTTCTTCGCTCTCGGCGTCGTAGATCATCGTGCCAGGGGGCACGTAGATCACCAAGTCTTTCCCATCTTTGCCGGTTTTCTGGTTGGAGCCGCCGTTGCCGCCGTCTTCGGCTTTGAATTCTTGATTGGGACGGAAGGCAGAGAGCGTGTTTAGGGTTGGACGCACCTCGACGATCACATCCCCTCCGCGGCCTCCGTCGCCGCCGTCGGGACCGCCGCGCGGCTGGAACTTTTCGCGCCGGAAGTGCACCATGCCGTCTCCGCCTTTGCCGGCCCGGACGTAGATCTCCACCTGATCCAAGAACATAGGATAAGCCAACCTACCTATCGCAGAAATGATCTTGCTAGGCTAAAGACATTATACATGGAGCAGGGCTTTGATGCATTGCTGAGGTGCATCAAAGCCCTGTTTCACTTGGGAGAGCAGGGTGCTCTATCTCACAAAGCGCCAAACGCCCGGCAACACCAACGCCGCAGCGATTAGCTTGATGGCATCGCCCACCAAGAAGGGCAACAGGCCAAGGGCGATGGCTTTGGCGATGTCTCCCAATACGAACGCCAGCCAGCTCACCCCGAAGAAGTAGATGATCGCCGTCCCGACCAGGAACGGCACGAAGGAGGTGCGAACGGTACGTTCCATACCCCGTTCGGCCATCCAACCGATGACGTAAGCCGCCGCCACGAATCCGATTAGGTAACCTGCGGTGGGGCCGGCCAAGACGCGCAAACCGCTTGCGCCGCCGGCGAAAAAGGGCAACCCCAGGGCGCCCTCGATCAGGTAAACCATCAGGGTGACAGCGCCGCGCTTAGCGCCGAAGGCAGCGCCGATCAGCAGTACCCCAAATGTCTGTCCCGTGATCGGCACCGGCTGAAGCGGGATCACGATCTGGGCGCAGGCTGCCAGGAACAGGCTGCCGACCAGCACGAGCAGCGCCTCCCGCAGCCAGGCCGCTGTATTGGGCAAGAGACGCAGTGAGAGCGTAGGAGCAAGGGGGGTCATAAAAGATCTTCCTCACAAAATCTGTTTTATGATATAACCCCCACTATGGTCGATTGGTTCCTGCTTGAACCGCCGAGAAAGAGAACTTCACATCAGGGCCTAATGGTATTGCTGATGTTCGTAGGCCTATGCTTGGCGCTGCTGTTCAACAGCGCCGGAACAGTTGAAGCAGGCGCACCAGCGCCCTCCCTTCTTCCTACGCTCCAGGCTGTTCAAGTCGCTCCTGGAACGCCGGAGGCGATGGTTACCGCAGCGGAGATCATCGAGGCGGTCAACGCCCTGCGGCTATCGCGCGGTTTGCATGGGCTTAGCGTGCATCCGATTTTGATGGAGGCCGCGGCTGCCCAGGCCCAAGCCTTGGCTCTCTCTGGCGGCGCTGTAGGCCACGCACGCCCCTGTGGGTTAACGTTGGGTCAGGACTTGCTTCGCCGTGGCTATCCTTTGGCTGGCGACCTGAGGTTGGATGGCTTTCGCTCGGAAAATTGGGCAGCTGCTTCTACTGCCGAAGATGCGATTCAGAAGTGGTTGATGGATGAGCCGCACACGAACACCATGTTGGCAGAACAGCGCAGCGATCTCGGGGCAGGGGTGGCCGTGGGCGATCAGGTGTACGTGGTGCTGATCACTGCACTCCGCACCGGCAGTGGACAGATGCAACAGGCGGCCTTTCCGATCCTGACGGCCATTCCAGCCACTTTGACCGCCTGCCAAGGCGGGACCTCGGCCGGCCAAAGCGGCGCGTCGGAGTACATACGGCCAGTTCGGGTGAGCACGCCGTTGCCCAATGGCGATGTCATCCACGAAGTGCAATACGGTCAGAACCTGTGGAGCATTGCCATGGCCTATGGCGTCGCCATCGAGCAAATTCGGCTCTTGAATCGCCTGCCGATGACGCCGATCATCTACCCCGGCCAGATGCTGTTGATCCGAAGACAGGCCACGCCGACCGTTCTTCCGCCTATGACCGCCCCGCCTGCCGTTCTCCCCTCTGCCATGATGGCCACACCCTCACCACTTTCACCCCCTCCGACGGCCTCGACGCTTGCACCCTCTCCGCGAGAATTTGTGGAGCAGAACGGCTTAGCTCTGGGAATCATCGGCTTGAGCTTCTTGGTCTTGTTGATTGGGCTAGGGATAGGAGCCAAGAGGCGATAATTGCCGACGCACAGGCGGGCATCAATCCACGAAGCGGTACTTGAGCAGCGTCCAAACCGCTTCGAAGGCATCGCGCAATTTGATCTTTTTTCCTTGCGAATAGTCGCGCGGGTTGAAGGAGATGGCAACCTCAAAAATGCGGTAGCGGCGCTTCAGGACTTTGGCAGTGAATTCTGGCTCAAAGTCAAACCGGTTGGCGCGCAGCGTCATCCCTTGGACCACTTCACGGCGGAAGACTTTGTAACCAGTCTCCATATCACTCAAGATGGTGTCGTAGAGCAGATTGGTGAGGAACGTCAATAGCTTGTTGGCCACCATGTGCCAGAACATGACCACGCGCCGCGGACCTCCCAAAAAGCGTGAACCGTATACTACATCGGCGACCCCTTCTAGGATGGGCTGCAACAATTTATCATAGTCGCGCGGATCGTATTCCAGATCGGCATCTTGGATCAAGATCACATCGCCTTGAGCCGCCTGGATGCCGGTGCGAACCGCAGCCCCTTTTCCCCGATTCTTTTCGTGGAGGATGACACAGACGTTGTCCTGGCCGTTCAAGCGGGCCAGGACCTCGCGCGTCCCATCTTTGGAGCCGTCATCTACAACAATGATCTCAAACGCTTTTTGGGTGGCTTTTACCCGCCTGAGAATCTCTTCGATGTTTTGTACCTCGTTGTACACTGGCATGATAACGGATAGCTTCATGACAAAGATTATAAACGAAAACGGATGTCCCTAGAGATTGAGAAAAAGCGATTGCCCCTCACGTTAATTTCTTTGTCCACCCCTGTTCATCAAAGCTTGGCTGTTGAAGGGAGATGTCTTTTGCGGTTCAAGTTTAGCCGGCCAATCCCACTGTTTGCCCGGGCCATGTTTGGGCTTCAGGCCGGCATCAGCTTTGGGGCTTCACGCGCTGGGCTTGTAACGCCAGCAGATCGGTCAAGGTGCGATTGAAGAGCATCCCTGGGCTTTCCACTCGCAGCGCTGGGATCAGGATCGCCGTCAAGGTGGCGTTGAAGATGGGGACAAAGTCACGCGTCCCTTCGGTCATCAGAACCGCAAAATCAAATCGCCCAGGGTACTCGATCGTTCCTTCGAGCTCGTACACCTGAGTCGTGATGTGTACCGGGTATTCCCGCATGGTCGAATATCCGGCGCGTACGATGCCAACCGGGCCCAGATCCTCTCGACGGGCCAGCGCCACGCAGAAGATCCGCCGCTTGAACATGCGCACCACCTCAAAGTGATCTACTAATTTGGTGGGCATGTGGATGCGGGCCAGGCGCGCGTCTACCACCTCCAAGTAGGAGTGGGTCGGATCGTTGAGAAGGCCCATAGTGCCATTGCTCGAGACGGTCACCTTGCCAACAACGCGATAGCTCGATGTGAAAATATCCACTGGAATGAAGCGGTGGGTGCGGGAAGGAGCAGCGTCCATAGGTGTAAGTGCGAATTATCGGGTTTGATCACGACCAGGGCGAGAGGATGCTCGCTGTCGCACGCGCGGGGGGACACGCTTGCGTAGGGTAGGGCGTCCTGCGTTTGGGCTGAGGATCAAGTTCAGCCAGGAGATGGCCTTCTGATCGTATTCCCGTCGTCCACAGACATCGCACACCCAGGCAGGGAAGTTGGGAACAGTGATGAGCTCCTCATTCAACCAGGTAAAATACGTAATGAAATGCAAGTGCATCAAGCCGCTACCGCATTCGTTGCAGGGAAATGACTCAGAAGAAGGAATAAACTGTCGTCTCATGGAACCTTTGCGATATTATACCTGTTCTCACGACAAAGCGACCGAGAATTTTCCCCTGTAACATAAACAGTGGGTTAGTTTACCCCTCTTTCCTACTGTTTCTGCGTCCTATCTTCCGATTTTCTCCTACCCGAATGCCTAGAACACGCAAAGAAATGGCAGCTTTATGCCACTCATTTTTCAACCCACCAAAAACGTTACAGTCAGAGGATTTCGCATATCGTACAGGGCTTTTCGACAATTCTCGATGGTTCTGTTTGACCTAGCCGAGATAGCCCCCTTTTTCCACCCCCTTTTGTACCACAGGGGTGCTCAGCAGGCCAGCATCCGCCCTCGCCCCTTTTCCTGCTAACAGCAGGCTGTCCAACAGTTTCACGGCGGCGGCCCATTCCTCCCCGCTTGAGACCGAGCGCTGGCCCCAAATTTGGCGCAGCTGGACCCCAGCCACCGTAAGCACGACTAATCAAGGGGTTGGCGCCATGTGAGAACATGGAATTTGTTGCTGTGATGTTCACGGATTGGGGCAATACAAAAACCGTAGCTGCCTGAACGCAAGAGCTACGGTTTGGATGCGAGAGAGGGAGGTGAAGAGTCGGGGCGCTGGGATTTGAACCCAGGACCTCTTGCACCCCATGCAAGCGCGCTAGCCGGGCTGCGCCACGCCCCGAAAGCGAACGGGATTATAGCCGCATTTGGGATTTCTGGCAATAATTTTTGGGATCAGTTTTGGAGATCGTTCAACAAGGGGCCGAGATGGCTGAGCCCGCACACGGTTTGTATGACGTCGAGGAGCCGTGCTAGCGCGTAGGTGAGTTAAAATTGTCCCCGTCGAGAGCATGCCCGCTGGAGGATCGCAAGCAGTTGATCGTCGCAGTCCTTACATCTCGGTGGGTCCTCTTCGCACAATTAAGCAGTAGGAACGAGCTATGTTGTCCTATCATACGGTGTCTGCAGAGTTTGAGCGGCTGTTTCGATCAAAGCCGGCAGTGGTGGTGCGCGCACCAGGGCGAGTCAATTTGATCGGGGAGCACACCGATTACAACGACGGCTTCGTCTTGCCGATGGCACTGGAGCATGCGATCTGGATTGCGTTGCGACCCCGCACCGATCGGCGGGTGATGGTCTATGCGCAGGATATGAACGATCGGGCGGAGTTTAGCTTGGATGGATTGGAGCGCGGCCATGGCTGGGTGGAGTATCTCAAAGGAGTGGCGCACGTGTTTCAACAGGCCGGTTACAGGCTCCGAGGTTGGGAGGGGGTGATGATGGGCGATGTGCCGCGCGGGGCCGGCTTGTCTTCCTCGGCGGCGGTGGAGATGGCAACTGCTCGGGCTTTTTCAGAAGTGAGCGGCTTTGTGTGGGAGCCGCTGCGCATGGCTCGCCTGGGACAGCAGGCAGAAAATGAGTGGGTGGGAGTGAAGTGTGGAATTATGGATCAGGCGGTGAGCGCCGCTGCCCAGGCCGATCACGCGCTCTTTTTGGATTGTCGCACGCTAGAGTATGAGCCTATACCCATGCCCGCTGATGTATCGGTGTTGGTGATGGATACCTCCACACGACGGGGGTTGGTGGAATCGGCTTATAACGAGCGGCGACAACAGTGTGAGCAGGCGGCGCACTTCTTCGGGGTGAAGGCGCTGCGTGATGTGCGTTGGCAGGAGTTTCTGGAACGGGGGCGCGAGTTGCCTCGGGTGGTGTGGAAGCGGGCGCGACATGTGATCACCGAGAACGAACGCGTTTTGCGGGCGGTAGCAGCTATGCGCGCCAACGATCCGGTCACGTTAGGGAAGCTGTTCAACGAGAGTCACGCCAGTTTGCGGAACGATTTTGAGGTGACAAATGATGCCTTGAACTGGATCGTGGAGATCGCCCAAGCCCAACCAGCATGTTATGGGGCGCGAATGACCGGCGCCGGCTTCGGGGGATGTGCCGTGGCCGTGGTGCGTCAGGAGGCTGCGCAAGCGTTTATGCAGGCCGTGAAAGAGGCCTATCGAGCGCGTTCAGGCTTGGAGGCGTCGCTGTTCCTCAGCCGGGCCGGCCAGGGGGCAGAGGTAGTGCAGGAGTGACGATCTCGGTTGGAGGGAGCGGAAGAGGCGTTTTTCAGGGGCTTTCGCCCGGTTGGTCCTCGATGATCGTTCCGTCGCGTAGGGCGATGATGCGGCGGGCGTGTTTGATGACTCGTGGGTCGTGGGTGGCGAAGATAAAGGTGGTGCCGGTCTCGCGATTCAGTTTCTTCATGATCTCCATCACTTGTTCGCCGTTTTGAGTGTCCAGGTTGGCCGTGGGCTCGTCCGCCAAGATGATCTTTGGATAGGGCGCCAGAGCGCGCGCCACAGCCACGCGTTGCTGCTCGCCGCCGCTGAGCTGATCGGGCCGATGGTGGGCTCGGTTGACCATGCCTACTGCCTCAAGCAGTTCCATCACGCGCTTACGACGTTCGGCAGCGCTCTTGCCGTTGAGCAGCAGCGGCATCTCTACATTTTCGTAGGCGGTCAACGTGGGGATAAGCGCAAAGAATTGGAAGACAAAGCCGATGGTGCTTCGACGGAGATCGGCGCGTTGATTATGGTTGAGGTGAGTGGTTTCATGGCCGGCAACAATCACTTTGCCTGAGGTAGGGCGATCCAAGCAACCGATTAATTGCAATAAGGTGGTCTTCCCCGAACCGGATGGGCCTACCAAGGCAGTGAATTCACCCTCGTGAATAACGGTGGTGATGCCGTTTAGGGCGCGGGTTTCTACGTTGCCCACCTTGTAGATGCGTGTGACCTCGATCAGCCGTGCAACTTCCATAGTTGTTCTCCTTGAAGGTGTCGTCGAAGGGGTGAATCTTGCGCCCAGCAGATTGTGCTTGGGGCATGACCAACCGATCTTGGATTATTTGCCGCGCAGTGCCTCCACTGGTTCCATACGCGCTGCCATGCGTGCCGGATAGAGCGCTGCCAGCAAGGTGATGACAAAGGCGGTGAGGATGAGGTTGATGGCTGCTTCTAGGGTCAGGACGGTGTAGATGCGATCTTGCATGAGCATCTGGGCGCTCATGCCAAGGTCGCCAAAATAGAAACCTACTTCACCGAAATAGGCCGAGAGGGCCCAACCCAATGCTCCGCCGAATGCCACTCCACCTAGAGCCAGCAACGCCGCTTCGGTGAGGAAGAGGGCAATGATCTGGCGGCGTTTCATGCCAATGGCAGCCAAAATGCCGATCTCGCGTGTTCGCTCAAAGACAGACATCAACAGGGTGTTGACGATGACGGTGGCCGTGACTCCGAGTACGATCAAGTTGATCACGGCTAGGTAGGCATTCGAGAAGTCGTTGACCAATACGAGCAGTTCGTTCATTTGGCGCCATGTTTTTACTTGATAGGCCGGGGTTCGGATCGCCGCAGCCACTGCCTCGGCCTGTTCTCGATCGTTGAGCAAGATGAAGATCAGGCTAGCCCGATCGCCGGCCCCCGAAAACACCTGAGCTTTGGCAAGCGATAGAAAGACCACGCCTTTATCGTATGCTGTGGTGCCGGTGGAGAAGATGCCGCGCACGGTGAAAACTTGCTCGTCCACGCTGCCGTTGGCGGTGTTTACCAAGAGACTGAGCCGGTCGCCCGGCTTCAGGCCCAGGCTGTTGGCCAAGGGGTATCCGATCAGAATGCCGTCGCGATCTTCAGCGGTGAGAAATTGCCCCTCGACCAATCCATCTCGATAGGGATCGTTGGCCTTCGATTCGGGCGCAATGCCGATAATTTGGACCCCCACCGCCTCATCTCCTGCCGAGACGATGCCGTTAGCGATTAAGCGTGGGGCGGCCACAGCCACCGCGTCCAGGGTTTGGATTTGCGCGGCTACCTGTTCGGGCTTTTCAATCAGATATTCCCAGGCCACGCTGAGTTTATCGGGGTCGTAATCGGCATCTTGCAACTGTAGATGGCCGGTGTTGAGCCGAATGGTGGTCTCCATGGCGCTGCGCATTTCCCCTTCGAAAAAGGCGGCAATGAACAGCAACAGGGCGGTGCCCAAGGCCAAGGCGAGGCCTGAAAGGATCGAGCGGCGGCGGTGGCGTCCGAGGTTGCGATAAGCCAGTTTAACGTAATGGATCATAGCCAATCTCCGTATGGGGAGGCCTCTCCCTTGCTGGGTTACACGTAGTGCAGTGCCTGGGCCGGCTCGCGACGCGAGGCCTCGATGGCTGGGTAGAGCGCTGCTAGGGCTGAGATGATGGCGACGGTTAGGGCGTGTTGCATGATTTTGTGGGGGACCAGTTGCGTATAGATGCGTCCGCTGATCAACGCCGTGTATTCGGTGAGGGTGGTAAAGGCGCTATAATCCATCCCGTAGTAGGCAAAGAAAGCGTTGAGCAGGGTGCCCAGAATAGCGCCCAGTGAAGCGCCTATCAGCCCGATCAGAACGCCCTCGAACAAAAAGATCAACGAGATTTCAAATGGCCTCAGGCCCAAGGCGCCTAAGATGCCGATCTCACGGGTCCGTTCAAACACCGCCATCATCAGGGAGTTGAAAATTCCGATGGAAGCAATGCCTAGCATGAAGACACCTATCATAACCATCACGCTGGTTTTTAACTCCATCGTCTCTTTCAGTTCGGGGAAACTATCCTCCCAGCTGCTGAGTTCATACTCAGGCAAATCTTGACTCAAGGCTCGGATCACGGTCGGTTCTTGCCCAATGCGTCGAAGCGAGATGATCACCTCGGTTGCCTGGCCTTCAAGCCTGAACAGGCGCTGTGCTGCAGCTAGGGAGAGATAGATCATGGTCTTCTCCACCGAGGGCACCCCTACATCGTAGATTCCGATCACAGTCATGGTGCGCTGGCGGGTTTGAGTATTGCGGGCGTTGCTCACCACAGTCAAGCGGTCGCCCACATCCACATTCATGGCTATGGCTAGGCCTTTTCCGATCACAATGGCATCGCCATCCTCGGGTTGCAAGTAGCGGCCTTGGATGATGGTCTTGGCCACTGGCGTGATCAGAGCTTCTTTTTCTGGCTCTATGCCGATGATTGAGACGGCAAAGGCCCCTTCACGATTGGTGACCATGCCACCGGTGACGATGCGTTGTGAGGCGACGATGACATCGGGGTGCGACTCGGCCGCTTTTATCACCCGATTGGGATTGTGGATCGGAAGCAGGGGCTTGCGGGCCGCCTTTGCGTTGTATCCCAGTGCATGGGCTTGGATGTTGCCTCCTAAGAGTTGGATGGCATTGTTGTAGATGGCTTGCTCAAACCCTCCCAGCAAACCATCGTAGAAGACCAGAAGGGTCATGATGATCCCCATGGCGATGGCGATCAGCAGCGTGCGACGGCGTTGTCGCCAGACGTTGCGCCAAGCGAGGCGGAGATATACGATCATAGGCGCTCCTAGGGTGGTGTTCCTACGCATGGTGGCCGATCATTCATTGCGAAGAGTTTGCGACTCGGTTTTGCGTAAGCCGTATTCCATGACGTATAACATCTTGTCAATCCGTTCCTGGGTTTGAGGCGAGCGTATCCATTGTAGGATGTCGGCTTGTTTTGTTCCCTCCTGAATAAGATAGGTACTGATGGCGTTGCTCCAGGTTTCCATGATCATAATGGCTAGGTCGGCGTCAATCTGGGGGTCAAGTTCGCCATGTTCGATCGCTTGGTTGACCAGCGTCTGTAGGGCGCGCCGTGTGCGCTCGCGAACATCGGCGAACAATTTGCTGTAATATAATCCTTCTATCAACAGGACTCGACTAATGGCCTGAATCAGGCGCGGATAGCGCGATTGAAATTCTAGGCCGGCCTTGATCATCCATCGAAAATATGCAAAGGGATCGAGGTTCTTTTGGGGCGGATGTTGCTCTTGAAAGAAGGCCATTTTCTCTTGCTCCAGCATCAGGAGCAGATGGCGGAAAATGTCTTCTTTGTTCTCAAAGTACTGGTAGAAGCTGCCTTTGGCAATGTCGCTGCGGGCGACAATGCGGTTGATGGAGGCATTTTCGAAGCCATACTCAGCGAACTCATCAATGGCTGCCTGTAAGATGAGCCGGCGCTTCTGTTCGGGAAGGTTGAAGAGGGTTGGCTTTGGCATAGAGTGATGACCTGGTGGTCATGTGACCTGGTGGTCATATTGTATCGCAGAGAGGTGGTTTGTCAAGTGATTTAGGACTTGTTCAATAAGCACCCTTGACGCGAAGGAGAGGTCGGTAGAGCAGGCATGGGAGGGGATCAACGATGGAATCAGCCGCCGATTCAAGGGTCAAACGGCTTATGGCTCTTCTAGAGACAGTTCGTACCGTCCAAAGAGACTTATTGAAAAGGCCAGTTCTGCTTGCAACTCTTTCACGTGCATGATATAATTAAACCGTTCCCCAGACAATTGTCAACCAAGTTTGCGTTATCCTCACTTCACTCGAGTGATCCCCTTTTCCTTGTATCGTTACCTGCCTCATGACGTATACTCCGGCCTGGCTGGGGGGCGCGGGCCGCTTTGATCATTCCCAAACTCTAGGAACAACCGAACATGGAAGGTATCTCAATGGACATACTCACCCTTGAAAATGAACCCCTTTACAAACTTCGGGGAATCGCAAAAGACCTGAACATCCCAAATGCCAACCGTCTCAAAAAAGAAGCGCTGATCGTTCGCATCCGTCAGGCTGAAGCCGAGCGGGAAGGCCTGGAGCTTCGCGGCGGTATTCTCGAGATCATGAACGAAGGCATCGGTTTCCTCCGCTCTGAGAACTATCGCATCAGCGACAACGATGTCTATGTCTCACAGGCCCAACTGCGACGGTACGATCTGCGCAGCGGTGATCTGGTGATCGGCTTGGTACGACCCCCGCGCGAATCGGAGCGTCACTACGGCTTGCTCAGGGTCGAATCGGTGAATGGCATGGATCCAGAAGAGGCGCGTCGTCGCCCGCTCTTTGAGAACCTCACGCCGATCTTCCCCGACAAGCGATTCGATCTTGAAACCAACCGCGAGGACCTCGCCCCGCGCCTGATCAACCTGATCGCTCCCATCGGACGCGGACAACGCGGGCTCATCGTGTCTCCTCCAAAAGCGGGCAAGACCACCATCCTCAAGCAAATAGCCAATGCCATCTCCACCAAATACCCCGATGTTCATCTGATGGTGGCCTTGATCGGCGAGCGCCCAGAAGAGGTCACTGATATGGATCGTTCGGTGGACGCCGAAGTGATTGCTTCCACCTTCGATGAACCGGTCACCTCCCACGTGCGCACTGCCGAGATTGCCCTCGACCGGGCCAAACGCCTGGTGGAGATCGGCCGTCACGTGGTGATCCTGATGGACTCCATCACTCGTCTGGCACGCGCCTATAACCTGGTTGTTACCCCTTCCGGTCGCACTCTCTCGGGCGGTATGGACCCCTCAGCCCTCTATCCTCCGAAGAAATTCTTCGGTGCCGCTCGTAACCTTGAGGAAGGCGGTTCTCTCACCATCATCGCTACCTGCTTGGTGGATACCGGTTCGCGCTTGGACGATGTGGTCTACGAAGAGTTCAAAGGCACTGGAAACATGGAATTGCACCTCTCCCGCCGCCTGCAAGAGCGCCGCATCTTCCCTGCCGTGGACATTGAACGTTCATCCACTCGCCGAGAAGACTTGTTGCTCGGGCCAGACATCTTGCAGCGCGTCTGGTTGATGCGACGGATGTACCTGCAGATGATCAACATTCCTCCACAAGGTGCAGGCATGGATCCGGCTATTGCTACCGAAGCCCTGCTCACCCGCTTGGCCAAGTCGCGCAACAACCAAGAATTCCTCGAAACGTTAACAGAGAGTGACTGACGCAACGCGTTGTTTGTGATACACTCAGCTTATGATGTCATTGATCGCATTTTGGCGAGCTCATCGCTTTAGCATTTTGGCCTGGCTGATCACCATCCTGATCGTCGCTGCTCTTGTGGTGAGCGCGTTGTGGTGGCGGAATGTTCGCGCTTGGGAACCGTCAACCATCCCACAACCGACCGCCATCCCAAACCAGGGAGCCCCTCAAGTGGTTTTGCCGTTACCTCCGGTCGCCTCTGATCAGGAGGCTATTTCCCGCAACCTGCAACTGAACACCAACATCCCGGCCGATTTGCTGCGCTACGAGCCAATCTACTATGTCGTCCAGCGCGGCGATGCCATCAGCCGGATTGCCGCCAAGTTCAAGATCTCCACCGAGACCATTCTATACAACAACAAGGACGTCTTGAACGACGATCCGCATGGCTTGAAGCCAGGGATGAGGCTGTTGATCCCGCCGGTCGACGGCATTTATCACGTTTGGCAGGAGGGGGATACGCTGGAGAAAGTAGCGGCTCAATATAAGGCCAAGGCAGAAGGCATCCTCAATTTTCCTGGTAATGATGTAGACCTGACCAACCCTGGCTTCCGACCGGGCACGTTGGTCATGATCCCGGGCGGTTCACGAGAGTTGATTGACTGGAGCTCGCTGGCTTGGAGCCAATCGCGTGGGGCCGGCACTGGTAAAAATGTCTGCGGCGGCGGTCGTCCTGGTTCCGGTTCGTTCATCTGGCCGGTGTTAGGACAACCTCATACTATATCCGGCAACACCTTTAGTCCGGGTCACCTGGGCGTGGATATGACCGCTCAAGAGGGCGACATCATCATGGCCGCCGATCACGGGGTGGTCACCTTTGCCGGTTGGAGCCAGTATGGTTACGGCAACATGGTGCAGATCGATCACGGCAACGGTTATGTTACGCTCTATGCCCACTTGACCACGTATTTTGTTCGCATGTGCCAGGTAGTCAGTCGAGGTGACCAAATCGGCACCGCCGGCAATACCGGCAACTCGTTTGGCGCTCACCTACACTTTGAGATCCGCTATGGCGGCGCCAGCGTAAATCCGCTTGACTACGTCCAGTAGCCAGTCTTTGGCCCAAACACCCCTCATGCAGAAACTGCCTCTGAACATCCTGGCGTCCTTGCCGCTGGGCGAATTGCGTTACTTTGACACCATCGGTTCCACCAACGACGAAGCGCTGGCTTGGGCCATCCAGGGCGCGCCTGACTGCTCCCTCGTGGTAGCCGATGAGCAAACCCAGGGTCGCGGCCGCGCTGGCCGCCGCTGGATCACCCCCAGGGGCACTGCCCTGGCGTTCAGCCTGATCTTGCGTCCCACGCCGGCCGAAACCAACTCGCCCGCGCTCGTCACCGGCCTGGCTGCAATATCGGTGGTAGAAGCGTTGAAGAAGGCCTATTGCCTTGAGGCGCTGATCAAGTGGCCAAACGATGTGCTGATCGGAAGGAAAAAAATTGCTGGTATTCTGGTCGAGTCGGTCTGGGCCGGCGATTGCCTGGATGCGATGGTGGTAGGCATTGGCGTCAACGTATTGCAAGAGTCGCAGCCGGCCCAGAAAGAACTTCTCTTCCCAGCCACCTCGCTCGAAGCGGAATTGTCGGCGGCCGATGAGAAAAGGCATCACGATTGCAACCTTGCGGTCGATCGCTGGCGCCTGTTGCGAGAGATCGTTGCCACTTTCCTCGAATGGCGTCCCCGCTTGGGAAGCGAGGATTTGCGAAACGCCTGGGAGAGATACCTGGCCTTTCGTGGCGAACCGGTTCGGGTCTGGACCGGAAGCGAGCAGCCGCTGATCGGGCATATCATCGGCCTGGCCGGGGATGGACGTTTACGCTTGCTGGTAGGCGAACGCATCGAGGTCATCCCATTCGGTGAGATACACCTGCGCCCTTCTCTGTGATACAATACAAACCATGTTCGACGGTTTGCGTAGAGACATTGAAGAATTCGATTTCGATCAACCTTCCCAAGGCGAATTGTTCGTTGAAGAACCAAAGCCGGCCCCGGTCCGACACAAAACCCCAGCCTCTTCAAACAAATTCCTGGGCCTTTCTCCTGTTCAGCGCTTTTTGCTCTCGCTCATGCTGATGATCGCCATCTGCTTGGTCGGGGCAGCCTGTCTGCTGGTCACCGGACGGTTCGCCTTTTGATCGCGCCGGGGTCAACAAAAAAGCCGCCTTAAGACGGTCTATCGGCAACAGGAAGCGACGGCGGCCTTACCTACAGAGCAAACGATTCGATTTTGCGAATCACCATCACCACCTTCCCCTTGATCTCTAGTGGAATGTCCTTGCTGATGTAGATCGGCTCCATGGTCGGGTTGGCTGGTTGCAGGCGATAGCGATCCTTTTCCTTAAAGAAATACTTTAGGGTGGCTTCGTTCGTCTGAGGCAACCAGATGGCGACCATTTCGCCATTGCGCGCCTCCACGACCGGTTTCAAAACCACAATATCCCCATCGTTGATCATGGCATCGATCATAGAGTCACCCTTGACTTCCAGAGCGTATAGGTCGCTCCCGTTCTCCTTGGCAGGAAGCAAGCTGCGTGCGATTTCCACTGCTTCGTATTCCGTCTCGGTGTCAAAGCGAATACCGGGTTGCAGATCGGGCAAGGGCAAGCCGGCCGCGATCGGCCCCAGGATTGGCACACGGATCACGTTATCGTTGGTTATCGTCACGACATTTTTGACCTTCTCGGTCAAGCGTAACCCACGTGAAACGCGTCCATCTCGCACCAAATATCCCCGCTGTTCCAACTGATCGAGGTCGTAATTGACCACCGAGGTAGAGGTGATGCCCACTTCAGCGCAAATTTCGCGGATCGAGGGAGGGCGACCGTATTCTTCCTGGTAGCGGACCAGAAATTCGAGAATGCGCTTATGTTTGAGGCTAAGCCCCTCGCTGCGCTTGCGTACCATCATGGCGACCTCCGCAAAGATAAATCGACCATTTGTGCTAAATATACTCGAACACGCGTTCGGTGTCAAGCGCGTCGGAGGGTGTTCGAAAACCAGCTTGTGTAGATGATGTGCGAAAACCGTCAACGAATTTGGACAACGAAGAAACGAAGACGCATCCCTTTCTGCTTGGGAGAAGTAAGGCAACCATCGCCGCCCACAAGTCCGTTCATTCGTTCCCCCATTCGTTGGCGGTACGTTCGACCACCCTTGCCGCTCAGGCTGAGTGTTTTCGAACACCCTCAGTGACAGTTGACCCCCTGCTTTCCTCATGTTAAACTTACCTTTTGCAGCCGCGAAAGGAGATGCTCATGCGCGATCGGCCCGGATGTCTATTGGGTTTGCTTCAACTCTTCCTGTTAGATCAGTTGTTTGACTGGTTGCAGAGCCGCTTTGGCTTCGGACAAGGGTGTTCATGTTCCGGGCTAGGATGCGGTTTCTTGCTCCTCCTGCTGTTCCTGACTCTCGCTTGCCAGATCATCGCCCAGACCAATTGGCTTCGTCTGTTCTGATGCGACACGCGTGCCGGCTTCTGCTTATCGTCTTCCTCGTGCTCCTGCCTGCCCAGGTGGCAGCCCAGCAGAGCGCCCCGCTCATCACTGCGCCAACCGAGGGTCAAGTGATACACGGCTTGGTAAACGTCTTTGGCTCTAGCGCCGGCGAAGGGATGATTCTGGCTGAACTTTCCTTTGCCTATGCTGCCGATCCCACCGTCTGGTTTCCTATTGCGCAGATCGAGCAGGCGGTAGAGCAGGGCTTGCTAGCGGTCTGGGATACCACGCGCATCGCCGATGGAGAATACCATCTACGCTTGCGTGTCCTATTTCAGGATGGAACCACGCGTGAGGCCGTGGTACATAACCTGCGCGTTCGAAACACTTCTCCCACAGAAACCCCCTCCCCCGTTCCCACGCCAACCCTCTCGCCAACCCCGACCTTGCCCCTCGCCGACACGCCGGCCCCGCTGCCGCCTCCCACGGCCACCCGCCGCTTGACCCCTACCCCGCTCCCTCCCAACCCCCTCACCCTCCCTCCTCAAGCAATCGGCCGTGCCATGTTGCACGCAGCCTGGATCGCCCTGTTGGCTTTCCTGCTCTTCCTTCTTCTCTTCCGATGGCGCCGCTAAGCGCTTCCACCGTAGGACACCAATGATCGATTCGCCTGTCACAGAGGACGTCTATCTAATCGTTGGCCTAGGCAATCCTGGCCGGGAATACAAGAGCAACCGCCACAATGTTGGCTTTATGATCATTGATCGTCTGGCCGCTCGCCTAAACGCCCAAGGGATGCGCTTGCAATCCAAGGCGATCGTGACGAGCGCAGCCCATCACGAACGAAAGCTCTTCCTAGCCAAACCCCAGACGTTTATGAACCTCTCCGGCCAAGCGGTTCAGGGATTGGTGCGCTTCTATAAGACACCCCTATCCCAGCTGCTGGTGGCCCATGACGATCTCGATTTGCCGCTGGGCGTCATCCGCCTTCGCCCAGGCGGAGGAGCCGGCGGACAAAAAGGCATGCTCTCCATCATCGAACACCTGGGAACCCAACACTTCCCTCGCCTGCGGTTTGGGATCGGCCGGCCTCCGGGCCGGATGGACCCTGCAGATTACGTCTTACAAGACTTCTCATCGGAGGAGTTGCCCCTAGTTTCAGAGACCCTCGATCGGGCCGTTGAGGCCATCTTGACCTTCGTCCTCGAAGGATTGAACGCGGCCATGAACCGCTTCAACGGCTGAGCCGGCCCCGCAAAGCCAAAAGTTGCCAGAGATCCCGCTCCACCGACGCCATGAGTCCGCTTCTCCACAATCGACCTAGCCTGCCTGTATGGCCGCCACAGAGTTTGACATGACATAAGCTCGTTCGCCAACGATCGCTTAGCGCAATGCAACCCATCCTATCGTATCTTCGTTCCTTGCCGACATATCAAAAGGCGCTTGCCGATGCGCCGGCCCGGCCGCTAGCGCTGCCTCGCGCAGCACGTCTGCCTGTATTGGCCGCCATGTACACCGATTGGCAACGGCCGATTCTACTGATTGCCGATCGCGCCGACCATGCTCTCGCCCTCTTTGAAGAGCTGGCCTTTTGGCTACCCGAAGCGCCACGCTATCTCTTTGCCGAACCCGCTCCGCTCTTCTACGAAAAAGCAGCTTGGGGGTTTACCATCCGCCGCAATCGCTTGCAAACCTTAGTGGCCCTAGCTGCCTACCATCTGCCCTTCCTACAAGCGTCGACCCAGCCCTTGCTCATCGTCTCCTCGGTGCGCGCCCTGATGACCCGCACCCTGCCGCGCCGTGACTTCCTCAAAGCCTGTCGCAAACTGACCGTCGGCCAAGCGATTGCGCCCGAAACCCTGCTGCGCAGTTGGAACCTCATCGGCTATCAGCGCGTGGATACCGTCCTCGACCCAGGGCAGTTTTCCCACCGCGGCGGCCTGCTTGACATCTGGCCGATCACCGAGAGTGCGCCGGTGCGCCTAGACTTCTTCGGCAACGAAATCGAATCCATTCGCTGCTTCGACCCGGCGACGCAACGCACCCTGACCACCCTCAACGCTATCTTCATCCCGCCGGCCCGCGAATACCTCCTGCCTGATCCCAGTGCCCTGGCCGACGAATGGAGCGAATTCCACATCCCCATCCTACACCCCTTGCCTGCCAGCCTGCCAGATTACCTGCCGCCGAACGCCATGATCCTGGTCGACGATCTCGGCCGCATCGAAGCCATGGCCCAAGAAATAGAAGAACAAGCGTTGCAATTCCGCCAAGAGAGCATCGAAGAAAGCACCCTGCCGTCCGATTTCCCGATTCCCTACCTCACCTGGTCGGAATTGCTGGATAGCTTTGGCGAGCGACCGATCGTCGAACTAGGTCGCAGCGAGCACACCCCAGAGCCCGATCCCGCGGTCCTGGAAGAACCGGCCGCCCTGGCTGCCCATTTTCGCCCCCTCGAACGATTTGCCGGCCGCCTCAAGCCATTTGAAGACTACCTGGCTAGCTTAGTGTTGGCCGGCAAACACGTGTTCATCGCCTCTCGCCAAAAATCCCGGCTCGAAGAACTCTGGAAACAAACCCTAGAGCACAATCCCCTGCTGGCCGCCTCTCCCAGATCTGCATCCCCCACCTTTATCGAAGCCTCGCTGAGCGAAGGATGGCAGCTGGGCGACCTCTACCTGATCACCGACTCCGAAATCTTCGGCTGGCAGCGTCCCACCCCGCGCGCTCGCCCGCGGCCGGTTCCCGAGACGCCCGAAGCGATCTACGCCGACCTCCGGGTGGGTGATCTAGTTGTTCACATTGACCACGGCATTGGGCGCTTTGTTGGGCTAGTGCGCCGGCCGTTAGAAGGCTACGAGCGCGAGTTCCTTGCGGTGGAATATGAGAACGGCGATACACTCTTCGTACCCATCCATCAGGCCGATCGCCTGACGCGCTACGTCGGTGTGGACAACACCTTGCCGGCCCTCGATCGTTTGGGCGGCCACGCCTGGAGCGAGCGCAAAAACCGAGTAAGACAAGCTGTGCGCAAAGTGGCCGAAGAGATGCTGGAACTATACGCTCGTCGCCACATTGCCGTCGGCTACGCCTTCTCTCCCGATACCCCCTGGCAGCGCGAGCTCGAAGACTCCTTCCCCTACATCGAAACCGAAGACCAGCAGCGCGCCCTAGCCGAGATCAAGCGCGACATGGAATTCCCGCGTCCCATGGATCGCCTCCTGTGCGGCGATGTGGGCTATGGCAAAACCGAAGTTGCCGTGCGTGCCGCCTTCAAAGCCGTGATGGATGGCAAACAAGTAGCCGTCCTAGTGCCCACCACCCTGCTGGCCCAACAGCACTACGAAACCTTCCGCCAACGGCTAGCTGCCTTCCCAGTGGTTGTTGAGATGCTCTCCCGTTTTCGCACCCCCAAAGAACAAGAAGACATCCTGATCCGTCTAGCGCTCGGGGCGGTTGACATCGTGATCGGCACCCACCGCTTACTCTCCTCAGATGTCCAATTCAAAGACCTGGGCCTGGTGATCATTGACGAAGAACAACGCTTTGGAGTGCTGCACAAAGAACACTTCAAAAAACTGCGTACCGAAGTGGATGTGCTCACCCTCACCGCCACCCCCATCCCGCGCACCCTCTACATGGCTCTGACAGGTGTGCGAGATATCTCCACCCTCAACACCTCTCCAGAAGAACGCCAGCCGATCGTCACCCATATCGGTCCCTACTCGCCGCGCCTGGTGCGCCAAGCCATCCTGCGCGAACTGGAGCGCGGCGGCCAGGTCTTCTTCGTTCACAATCGTGTCCACACCATCCAAGCCATGAAGGCCCACCTAGAACACCTGGTCCCCGAAGCACGAATTGCCGTCGCCCATGGTCAAATGCCCGAACACGAACTCTCCGAAGTCATGCATCGCTTCACCTCCGGCGAGGTGGACGTACTGCTCTCCACCTCGATCATCGAGTCCGGCCTAGATATCCCCAACGCCAATACCCTGATCGTCGATCGGGCCGACACCTTTGGCCTGGCCCAGCTCTACCAATTGCGTGGGCGGGTTGGGCGAGGGGCGGTGCGGGCCTATGCCTACCTCTTTCGTCACAACAAAATCCCGCCCACTACCGAGGGCCAGGCACGCCTAGACGTGATCGCCGAGAACACTCAACTGGGCGCCGGCTTCTCCATTGCCATGCGCGATCTCGAAATTCGCGGCGCCGGCGAACTACTGGGAACGCGTCAACACGGATTCATCCAAGACGTAGGATTCCACCTCTACACGCGTCTCCTAGCCGATGCGATACGCCGTCTCCGAGCCGAACGCCACCTGACGGTTCCGACTCCAACCCAGGCGGACACTCGCCCCTGGCCATTCGACCTCCCCCTCGCCCTGCCGGTCAACGTGGACCTACCGTTGGCGATCGGCATCCCGCCCGAATACATCCCCGACCCCGACTTGCGTCTACGCCTCTACCGCCGCATTGCCGACCTGCGCGATGAAAGCGAGATCGACGCCCTAGCTATCGAATTCCGCGACCGCTTCGGTCCTCCGCCCGAGATGGCGACCAACCTGTTCTACCAGATGCGAGTGAAGCTGCGAGCTGAGAGGGCCGGCCTGGTTGCCGTGAGCTGGGAAGGGGGACGAGTAGCGCTCCGTTTCCCAGCTCCGCCGGAAGGAGTGGAGCCAAAACGCTTCTCCGATCTTGCTCCAGACGTGAAAGGGGGCAAGAACGTCTACTGGGTTGATTGCACCAAGAACGAACTCTGGATGCCGCGCCTCTTAGAGATTCTCGATCTACTTCGCAAACCAACCCAATAGCCGCCCATCAGCGCTCGGATTGAGACCGTTGCCCTATCTTTTCAAATCGAGACCGATTTCGAACTACTCTGGACGCCGAGTGCTGCCAGGAGGATGGTATGTCACCGCTTCGCTTTGTGTTGCTCACCCTAATCCGTCTCACCCTCAACACGGCCCATCGCATGATCTACCCTTTCCTCAACGTTTTCGCCCGTGGGGTGGGAGTAGAGTGGACATCGTTGGCCGCCCTGGTGGCCAATCGCGCCCTGTTTGCTGCCAGCGCCTCGTTTGTCTTTCCCTTCATTGAGACCCGTGGCCGACGGTTTGGCATGCTGGTGGGGATGGGTTTTTTTGTGATCGGTATGGGGATCGTTGCGCTTTTCCCGAGCTTGCTGATGCTGGGCGTGGCTCTCGTGTTTGCCGTGCTGGCCAAGGGGTTTTTCGATCCTTCCCTGATCGCTTACCTGGCCGATCATAGTTCCTACCAACGGCGAGGATTGTTCACCGCCCTCTCAGAGATGGCGTGGTCCTCCTCGTTTATCCTCGGCGTCCCTGCCATGGCGTTCCTGATCGACCGCTTTGGCTGGAGGTCTCCGTTCGCGGTATTGGGCAGCTTAGGGCTGGTGGGCTTGGGGTTGGTGGCCTTCTTGGTACGATCCAGTCACGTCATCGAACCGCATCGTGATGGGGGATGGGGCAACCTGCGCCATGTGTTGACCGATCGCACCGTCTTGGCGGCGCTCTCGATCGGGCTATTGGCCAGCTTGGCCAACGAACTGATCAGCGTGATGTTTGGGGTCTGGCTGGAAGATGCCTTTGGGGTTCGGCTAGCAACCTTGGCGGCAGCTGCGCTGGTGATCGGCCTGTCGGAGCTGGGAGGAGAGGGATTGGTGGCAGCGTTTTCCGATCGGCTTGGGAAGGTGCGGGCTGCCGGCCTGGGGCTGTTGTTGAATTGCCTGGCCGCCCTGCTCTTGCCTTGGGTGGGAGGTACCGTTGTCGGTGCGTTGATCGGTTTGTTTCTCTTTTACATTTCTTTCGAGTTCACGATCGTTAGCCAGATTCCCCTGATGAGCGAGGTGATGCCCCGGGCGCGCGCAACTGCGCTGGCGTTCAACGCAGCCGGCCAATCGTTGGGGCGCGCAGCGGGGGCGGTGATCGCTCCCTTGCTGTATCCGCTGTTCGGGTTCGGAGCGGTGACTGTGGTAGCGATTTTGTTCAACGGCTTGGCGCTGCTAGCGGTGAGATACGTTTTGGACTATCACGCCTGATTCCCCCTCCAGGCCTGTTTTAGCGAACGCGACGTTTCCACTCTTCTTTAAGTTGCAGTTCCTGGGGACTGACACCAGAATCAAGTGCTAGAAGGTCAACCAACAGGCGATTGAATTTTGCCGTCTCATCCAGCATGGGGAAATGGCCAGAACCGTCGAGAATGATCACGTGCATCATGTGCGATAAGGCGGCCAGACGCTCCATTGACGGCGGTGGAACGGCAGGGTCGTTCTGCCCATATACGAACAGGCAAGGGATGTAGGTTTGCCGTACAGCGCCGAACAGGTTGTTGGCTTGTAAATCGTCAATCGACGTGGAAATGGCTCGAGGGTCGGCCTTCCCAGCGTCTGACAGGGCCAAGGTGGCTTCGGGAGTACGGCCCAACCAAGTCACTAGTTCAAGAGGCGAAGCGCTTCGTAAGCGGGTGTTCAACGCTTCATGGTCGAGAGGACAGTTTACGGCCATGATGCGGTCCACGCTTTCTGGCCAGCGACGAGCCAGGCTGAGCATCACCAGAGCACCCAAGCCGTGGCCGACGGCGGCGATTTTGCCGATCCCCATTTTGTCCATGAAGGCACGCACCATGAAAGCCTGCTGATCCAGGCTGTAGGCTTGAGGGTTATGGGCGGTTTCACCGAATCCCCAGAGATCGATGGCGTAGGCGCGATAGGAAGTGGACACTACCTGCATGCTGGGGATCCAATATTTCCAGGAACCTATCCAGCCGTGCAGGAAGAAGACCGGGCGTCCCTTGCCCAGCACTTCATAGTGCACAATTGCGCCATCGAGGAAGACTACGCTCATAGTCCAGTCTATTTGCCGAAACGCGCTAGAATTTCGCGCACGCGTTCGGTCAGTTGATCCGGCGCAAATGGTTTAAGCAGGTATTCCTCTGCGCCGGCCTCTAAACCAGCTTTGATCTCACTCTCCTGTCCTTTTGCCGAAAGGAAGACAACCGGAACATCCTTGAACTTGGGATTCGACTTGATGGCCCGGCAGGCATCATAGCCGGTCATGCGCGGCATGCGCACGTCCAGCAGGATCAGGTCTGGATTTTGGAGCGCGGTCATCTGAACCGCCTCTTCACCATTTGTAGCAACGGCCACCTCGTAACCAGCAAATCGCAGGGTAAATGCAACCAGCTCACGGATATCGGGTTCGTCTTCAGCGATGAGAATCTTTGCCATTCTTGCCTCGTTTAGTAGGTTCTTGGTAGATTGGCAAGGTAAAGGAGAAGGTGCTGCCCTCGCCGGGGATACCCTTGCTCTCCATCCAAATACGGCCATTATGCATTTCAACCAATTGTTTCACGATCGGCAATCCTAAACCGGTGCCTGGCGTAGCCAACACGAACGGATGCTCGCCGCGGTAGAACCGTTCAAAGATGCGGTTTTGTTCCTCGATCGGAACACCCACGCCGCTATCGCTCACATCCACCTGCACTTCATTATCTTGGTTAACGTGGATGCGCACTCGGATCTGACCTTCGGCCGGTGTGTAGTTATAGGCGTTGTCAACCAGATTGCTGAGGATCTGGCGTACGCGTTCGGCATCGCCAAAGATGCGCGGCAATTCATGCGGCGCATTCAAAGAGATGGCCATCGGTTTGTTGTCTTCTTGGGAGCGACGCAAGATGTCGGCCAGTACGTCTTCAGCGATCTTGCGCACGTCAAGCGGTTGAGGCGAAAGGGCGACACGGCCGGCCTCGATGCGTGAGATGTCCAGTAAGTCGTTCACCAAAATGTTGAGACGTTCGGTGTTGTTCTTGATGATCTGAAGGAAATGAGTTTGGTTTTCGTTAAGCGGGCCGGCTGCGCCCATCAGCAGGATGTCGGCATAGCCGCGAATCGAGGTCATCGGGGTGCGTAACTCATGACTGACCGTAGCCACGAATTCTGACTTCAGCCGATCCACTTCGACCTCGTGGGTGATATCGCGGAAGATGGACACCGTACCCAGGAAATCGTTTTGCAACATGACCGGCGCCAGGTGGACTTGCACGATGCGCTTGTCTTCCAGTTCGATCTGTTCGGCGTAGGTATCCCCAGGTCGATAAGAAGCGGGATTCTCTGACCAGCGGCGAATGGTTTGCATCCAGGTCGCCGCAGCTCGACCAAACAGACCGATAAAGTCTTCCAGCGACTTGTCCAGCACCTGCTCGGCCGAGAGATGGAGGATGCGCTCGGCCGACTTGTTCAGGAAGGTGACATTGTTGTCGGCATCAGTAACCAATACACCGTCTGCCACGGCCTCGAGAATAGCTTGGGAACGACTGGCTTCTTCTTGTTCTTTGCGCAACATGGTGCCCAAGCGTTCGGCCTGGTCGCGAATCAGTTCATAGAGATGGGCGTTGTTAATCGCCACAGCCACTTGCGCGGCGATGGCTTGCATTAGATTGAGCACTTCGGGGCTAAAGAAGCCCACTTTACGATGGAAGGCCATCAGCACACCGATCACATCTTCGCCCACCATGAGCGGCGCCACCACACAGGAGCGGTGCTCACGCGACCCGCCGATGGGACGAACCCAGCGGGGATCCTGGTGGAGGTCTTCTACCAACACTGCCTGACGATGTTGCACTACCCAGCCGGCCAGGCCTTCGCCCACGCGCAAGGTAACCGCCCGACTTTCCTCAAAAGCCCGATATGTTAGGTAACCATAGCCAGCGCGATAATGGAGCATATTGTCGTCGGCATGGAGGAGCATGATTGTGCCTTGTTCAGCGCCGATGGCGTCGTTGAGCAGGGCCAGAGTGCGGTTCAAGGCCCGATCCAGGTCCAGGCTGGAGGAGACTTCGGTTAGGATGCGTAGCAGGGTTTCGGTGTTTTGTTGCTCGCGTTGCAGTTGGGCTGTGCGTTCGATGACGCGCTGTTCTAATTCTGCAGCCAGGCGTTGGGTTTCAGCAAACAGGCGGGCATTTTGGAGGGCAACGATGGCCTGGTTGGCCAAGGTGCTCAGGATCTGCAGGTCCTCCTGAGTGTAAACGTTAGGTTGGTAGCTGAGGATGGCCAACAGGCCGGCGATCTCACCACCGATGGCCATCGGCACTGCCAGCACAGATGATGGGATGCCGCGTTCGCTAAAGGCAACATTGAGTTCCTTGGCTTGGTCTTTCGACGAGATCAGCATAGGCGTTCCCTGGCCGATCACCTGTTCACGCATCTTGCTTGTCATGGTCAGGCGCTCGTTAGGCAGGCGCCGGGCACCATCTACCCGATACACGCCCTCCAGATCGCCCTGTTCCTTATCGCGCAAGGCCAGCAAGAAACCATCCACCGGCATCAAGCGCTGAATTGCTTTATGGATGAAGACATAGATCTCCTCGGGGTCCAGGCTAGCGTTGATCTCGCTACTCACCTGGTTAAGGATCGCCAAGCGCTCAGCGGTTTGCACAGTGGACTGGTATAGCCGAGCATTTTCTAGGGCGATCGAGGCTTGATTGCCGATGGTGCGCGCCAGCTCCACCTCGGTAACTCCGAAGCGGGCGGGTTGGTTGCTGTGCAGCAGGATGAACGCCCACGCTTGGGAGATGCCAAGCGGTAGGATCATCAGGCTACGGGTGTCAAGGCCAAGCCAATCGAGCAGGGGATGCAGGTCATGATCCGATTGAACGTCGTCGCTGGCGTATACGCCCTGGGACTCATGTAGGCGGTCGAGCAGCGGCACGCGAGGAATGGGCTTGATGAAGGGGCGTCGAGCGCGAGGTAGGCTGAGTTTCCACAGGATCTGGCCGCGTTCCACGGTGAGCACCGAAACGCGCGTGGCGGCAAAGCCGTCCATCAGTTCCTGAGCACAGAGCTCGAGAATGCGGTCGGTGTCGAGCAGGCCGCTCAGGGCAGAGGAGAAGCGGTTGAGCAGGGCCAAGCGTTGAGAGCGTTCATCTAGTTCGGCGGCACGGCGCAGGCTCTCCTCAAACAGGTTGGCGTTTTCTAGAGCTATGGCGGCTTGACCGGCAAAGGTAGTGGCGATCTGGATGTGTTCGTCGGTATAGAAGTTGGGCTGCTCTTTCTCTAGGGCAACCAGGCCGATGACCTCGCCCTTGGTGATCAGGGGGATGCCCATCCAGGATAGGCGCATTGGTTCAACCACGGGAAAGCGTGGGTCCTGGCGGGTATTTCGAATGGTGATCGGACGGCCGGCCCGGATCATTTGCTGGAAGAGATTGCTGTCAGCAATCTGAACGCGGACGCCGATCAGCTCTTGGGAATTGGGGAAGCCACGCGCAGCATATACGATAAGTTCATCTTCTTCACGCAGCCAGAGCGTGGCGGTGTTGTAGGGGAGGATGGACAGAAGTTGATCGAGCAGCGTGTCGATCAGCTCACGACGTTGCAAGCGGGCAGTGATGGTGGTGGCAACGTCGGTCAACGCTTGAAGCTGGCTGGCGCGCTCTTGCATAGCCTGCACTAGGCGGACGTTTTCCAACGAGAGGGCAGCCTGCTGGGCCAGGGACACAAGCAGAGCTTCGTCTTCTGCTTTGAAGGCTCCTACAGTGTTGAAGTTGTCGAGCACCAAGACGCCCAGGCTTTGCTCGCCAGCCACGATCGGGATGGCCAGGCTAGATACCGGCACGCGACCACCCGTGACTTGACGGTAGTGCAAGAGCGCTTCGGTATCCAGAGGATAATCGCGGGCCAAGTTGACTTCGTCCACGCGGTGCGGCCGGCCCAAGGCAAAGGCCACGCCTGGCAAGGCCTCGCCGGCTGCAAAGGTCAGCTTGAGCATTTCTTGATTGTCGGCGTAGCCGGCCACTGCGCGTGGAATCAGGCGCAGGGCTTGGCGGTCCCACAGGAGAACGAAGCCGGCGTGAGCTGCGGTGATCACCCGACGGGCGCTATCTAGCAAGGCGTGCACGATGTTGCCAAGATCGAGCCCGCTCAACTGGCGGCTGAAGTCGAGCAACAGGTTCACTTCTTGCAGGCGACGACGGGTCTCGGCCAGCAGGGAGATGTTTTGGAGAACGATGCCGGTTTGACGGGCGAGCTGATCGTAGATCTGGCGGTCCTCCTCGGTGAGGCCGGCCAGCGGTTCTGGCGAGGTGGCCAACACGCCGGCCACAACCCGATCGCCGATCTGAATCGGTAGGCCGATCACACTGCGGGCGCGCAGACTAACCAACAGAGCGGCGTCGCGCCATTCTTCGTTCTCATCCAGGTTGGGAATGACAATTGCCTGGCCGGTCTGCATCGCGGTTCGCAATGGGTTGCGTTGACCGAAGAGAGCTTCTGGATTTGTGCCTTTGGGAACGCTTCCCAGGATCTGAGTGAGACGAGGGCCATCGGGCGCTTCCTCGGCCAACAAGGCTACGGCCATGCCTAGACGGGTGATCATCTCACGGCCCAACGCCAACATCACGGAGGGAGCGTCTATCTGGGCGCTGACGGTTTCAGCGATCGCCAAGCCGGCGCGCAAGCGATGGACGCGTCGATCGAGATCGTGAATGGCAATCGTTTGATCCAGGTCTTTGTGCAGCAGGGTGGGTAAGTCGCTTTGAGTAACGGCCAACAGGCGCTGTTGGCGCTGGAGGCCGGCGGTCAGCGATTCGATGCGGTTGAGCAATTCTTGTCGTTGGCGATGCTGCAGGATCACCAGTTCGGCCTGCGCTGCGAAGATTTCCAAGATTTCTAACGTGAGACGATCAGGGCGCAGATTGTTGCGCGGCCTGTCCACGCTGAGTAGACCCAGCGGTGCGCCTTGTGGGTCTTCCAGCAAGAAGAGCAGGAGGTCTTCCGGTTTCCAGGCGTTGCCCGACTCGGCCTCCTCTTGCTCTGCCGATAAGACCACGGTGTGCACATCGGCCGGGATGACCGGCAAGTGTTCAGAAGGGATGAAATAGGCTCGCCCAATCTTGAATTCAGGGCAGAGCAAAGTTTTCAGGCTTTTGAGCGGTTGCTTGCGAGAGAGCAGCTCTTGCAGGGTTTCGGCCGGCATGCCCATACCAGCAACCCGTTGGAGCAAATCGGTGTCCGGTTCATAAATGCTGATCAGAACGATTTGGAAGGGAGTGGCTCGCTGGATCGCCGAAGCAATGGCCAATAAAGCCTGCTCCACAGGGTGCTGATAAGTACTAGGCGAAGCCACCTCGGCGAGCAGCGATAGCGAGGCAGCGCGCTGGCGGGCCTGTTCGGCCAGTTCGGCCTGTTGTCGAAAGCGATAGGCATTATGCAGGGCGATCGCAGCCTGGAGAGCGAGGAGATGGACGCTCTCTAACGCAATGTCGTCGAAAACGTCTGGCTGTTGGGCATGCAATTCGATCACCCCCAGCGCCTGCCCGTGATGCAAGATCGGCACGATCAGCGCTGAACGCACGCCAGGGTGGGATGCGTCTCCCTCTTCTCCTAGGTCAGCGATGCGCTTCGGGATGCCCTCGGCCAATGCGTGTTGCGCCAGGGGGGAGAGGATGTCTGGGACTGGGCAGCCCAGGTGCGAGGTCAGGCGGGGTTCGTCGGGCGAGTCGGGGTCGAATATCAGAAGGGCGCCGCAATCGGCTCGGGTAAGCGATAGGCTCTGTTCGTAGAGGATCTCCAGTAAGCGCGCAGGCGGCAGCAACGCGTTCAGTTCACGACCGACATGGGCCACGGAGAATAAGCGGTCGAGGCGGCGGCGCAGGGTGTCGTCCGTCTGATTGCGCAGGGCGGCGCCTTCCACAGCAGCGGCCAGCAAACCGGCGGCGGTGGACAAGGTCTGCAAATCGCTTGGGCTAAAGAAGCCCGGCGTGCGACTGCCGAACATTATCTCTCCCACGCTCTTGTCGCGTGCCAGCAGCGGGACCAAGAGGGCCGACTCCACACCCAGGCTCTGGATGATGGACTGGTAGACCGGCGACACGCGTTCGTCGCTGCTGAGTTGGTCAAAGTGAAACGCCCGTTGTGAACCTGAAACGGTGGCGCGTTTTAGAGTGCGCAGATCGGTATCCAGAACCGCCAGCTTAGGAGCAATCTCTTGCGGAACACCCCATACCGACCCAAGATGAGCGCGCAGCTGGTAGGTGTGAGGGTCAATCAGATAAATGGCGGCAAAATCTGCACGCAGCAATTGTGCTAGTTCGTGCACCGAATATTGCAGCACTTCGTCGAGGGTGGCCGAGGAAGCCACCAAGCTGGCGATACGACGCAGGGCCTCCGAGCGTTGGTGACGTTGGCGGGCCTGCTGGATCAGTAGAGCATTGTCGATCAGGATGGCCACCTGAGCACTGATGATTTCTAACAGCCGTTTTTCATCCGGCAAGAAGGGGGCCGGCCCCAGACGATGGTTAGATGCCTGTAAATAGCCGATGAAGCGTCCGCCGGTAATCAAAGGCTGAAAGATCGTCTCGCGCAGGCTAGCCATCTGAGCGATCCCTTGTAGCCCTAGGTCTTGGATGATCGGATCGCTCGCAGCATTGTCAAGAAAGAGAGGGCTAGGGTTGCGAAGATATTTCTCGGCCGGGCTATCGGGTGGGATAGAAGTTCGGTAGACAGGGATCACGCTAGATGGCAAGCCCTGAAAGGGGGATTTCGCCTCGAGGCGTCGCTCAGCTTCGTCGTAGAGCAGAAAACCAAGGATCTCGATGTTAGGTAAAAGTTTGGAGGTGATGCCAGTCAACCGCTCAAATAGTTCCTGGGGCTCCTGAATGGCCGTGGCTGCCTGGGCGATGCGCGCCAGACCGTCCAGCTCCTCAGCACGAGTCCGCTCAGCTTCAAAGCGTTGGGCGTTGCGCAAGGCGACGGCGGCGTGATCGGCAATCCACTTCACGAGCTCAGCATCTTGCTCGCGCAGACCGCCGGACTGGACTTGAGCGATCTCAAGAGAGCCGATGTATTCGTCCTGGACAATCAAGGGGACGCCTAGGTAGGCCTTGAATGTCGGAAATAGTGTCTGTGGCTCAAAGAAGGATTGATCGGCCAGCAAGATTGGCTTTCGTTCGGATTTGAGAAGAGGTGCAAAGGCACTGAACTGACTGTGGCTCGTGCGCACTGCCCGTGCTGTTCCGCCGCTTTCCTCGTAACGATAGATCGTCGAAGAGGGGGAGCTTGGGTCTTCTAGCAGAATCTCCATCAAATCGGCAGCGATCAAGCGTCGCACGCTCTGGAAGACCGTCCGCAGAGTGGCCTCTAGGCTGAGTTGCGCGTGAATGGCTCGGCTGAGTTCGGCCATCAGACTGAGGAGGGCGCTGGAGCCGGCCGGAGCTTCCCCTTGCTCTGCCGACCAGAGTTCGAGAGTGCGAAGGGTGACCAGCATCACCGGGGCCGGCCCAGGCAAGCGGTAAGAAACCGCATCAGCCAGGCGCCCGTTGATCGAAAATCGTTTCTGGCCTTCTTGGGCGCAAAGTTGCAGAAACTCCTCGGAAGGGCGCACACGTCGTGAGAGGCGTTCCAGATCGGCTAGTTCCCCCTCTGCCAAGCCAAACCACTCGCGTGCGATCGGATTGATGTATTCTATACGACCGCCAGCTCCTACAAACAGGATGGCATCATGAGAGGAGACACCGGGATAAGATTCGAAAAGCGACGCCGGCAAAGCCGACTCGAGCCACTGTTTCGGGCGCGGCAACAGACGCAGGATCATCCCGATCAGGAGCAGAGCGATTAAACCGCTCACAAGCAGATATAGCCCGAGTCCGGCCTGGCTAAACATAGCCCTATCCTAACTCCTACTTATTTGGCAGCATCCATACGACGCGCCTCGGCCGCCAGCTCAGTGATCTCACGAATATCGGCAAAGGTCTGATGGCGTGGCGATACTATGCCGATCGCCAGGATCATAAATGGCACTTGGATGCTTCCCCCATCTGGCGTCGGCATTCGCATATACCCTTGTTGCCGATCCAGGAAATTGTAATGGGTCTGGATTTCTTCACTAAAGCGGGCTTTAATCCGATCGCGAAGGGTCTCGGCTGCTTCGTATTTGGTGATAATAATGAAGTTGTCACCACCCGGATGACCGATGAAATCGCTCGGCGTGCCCAATTCATCTACCACTTCGGTCAACAACATAGCAGTAAAGCGCAAGACATCATCGCCGGCCACAAAGCCATAGACATCCCGGAAGGCTTCAAAATGGTTGATGCGAATATCCAGCAAGGCCCAGTCTTGCTCGCGGATGATGCGTCGCAGTTGTTCTTCGATCAGCCGGCCGGCGGGCAATCCGGAACGAGGATCGGTTAAGCTTTCACGTTCCGAGCGCCGGATGGCACCTTGCACCCGTAACTTGAGTTCCTCGATGTCGAAAGGTTTCGTAATATAGTCATCAGCGCCCAGTTCCAGCCCTTGCAACTTATCGCTGCGTTCGTCTTTCTGGGTGAGGAAGATCACGGGAATATGGCTGGTGCGGGTATTGGTGCGCAGAATGCGGCAAACCTCATAGCCATCGATATCGGGCAGCATGATATCCAGAACAATGAGGTGAGGCAATGCCGAACGGGTTTTCTCCAGAGCAAGTTCACCGCGCGGCGCAATGTCGACCTCATAGTCTAACCCATTGAAATAAATTTTCAGCATGTTGGCGATATCAGCATCGTCTTCGACGATCAGGAGTCGAGGTTTTCCCATACAAGCCTCCAGGAGCTAATGGCGCCTCTGCGTGGCTTTCCGGCGCACGGCTTCGATTTGGTCCAAAGTGATTTCTTTCTCAAAAGAACGCAGTCCACTCAAGCGGAATCCATGACGATGCGCAATGTGGGCGATCTCTTCCACACGTTCGCGCGAGATCGTTCGTCCGATAGTGTAGTCTTCAAAACGGCCCTCCAAAGCCAACGCCATGGTTTCGGCCATACAAGCATACGCCTTGCCGGGCGGGAGACCGAAGTCAAAATGGAAATTCACTGGGCCGGGCACGTCCACGACGCCGCCATCGATCACTAATATATCATCTCTTGCTGCGGCTACCATTGCAGAAACATCGCGAGGACGCGCCACATCGCACACCACACTGCCCGGACGTAAGTGTTCAGGGTGAATGACGCTGTGGACGGCGCTGGTCACGGTCAGGATCAACTGCGCATCGGACAGAGAACGCATCTCGGTGCTGATCGTCACCTCGCCTCGCGCCTGACCCCGAAGCCGGTCGCGCAGCTCCTCGAGCGCTTCCTGCCGACGACCGGTCAGCGTCAGGTGAGCCACCTCCCCGGCCAGCAGCTCGGCGCACACCTGGCCAATTGACCCTGTAGCCCCTACTACCGCTGCGCTGGCCTCCTGGAGAGGAATCTCCATCACCTCGGCGGCTTTCCGCAGAGCATCCACGGCCACGGCAATGGTATACGCATTGCCGGTGGTCACCGGCACCTCCAGGTGTTCGGCGATGGTGACTCCAGCATCCCCAACGATCGAGGTATACGCCCCCAAACCCAAGATGCGTGCTCCTAGGCGTTCGGCCATGCGGCCGGTCTCGATGATCTTACGGTATACCCGCTCTTGAGGAAGGGTGAGCAGCTGGTGCGGCGTGAGTGGGCAAGCCAACAACCAGCCCCGAATTTCTTTGCCAGTCGCCTGCGAGACGATCCCTTCCACTTCAGATAGATAAACCGGCGGGAAAAACTGAGCGAAAAATTCAATTTGCCGCTCGCTCAGGATGCGCCCGAGGAAGGGGAACTTTCGCTGCACATCGCGCTTGACGTTGATCGGATGAACGATAAATGCAAACGAATCCATCACCACGATTCTACTACAGCACTCTGAGCTTCCTCATCGCTGCGAGGATAGAGACGCCGATGCAAATGGGCGTTTGGCAGACGATGATGATCGCTGTCCTCATAGCGGATATCGCGGTCGATGACACGGCGCTCGCCTGAAGCGAATAACACCACGTCCGACTCGATGGTGCGGGCTGGGAAGATGATCATTCCCGAGCCGATACGGCAATTGTGCCCTACGCATCCTCCCAAGACCGGGCGGTTAGACGGGCTGAGCTGGTCGTTTCCATCTCGAGCCCGGATGGGCACCGGAATCAGGTTGTAGTCGGTAAAGGTGGAGCCGGCACCGATGAATGTGTTTCGCCCCACCACACACATTTGTAGACAGGTGTTCTGGGCAATCATCGAGTGTTCCATCACCGTCGTCATAAACAGGGCGGCTCGAAAGGGTAGAAACGCTCCATCGCCTACCACGGAGAGCATCAGTTGAACGTCCTGCGAGATGTTGACGTTGTTGCCGATGATGCAATTCTCGATCACTGCCCCAGCGTTGATGGTGACATTATCGCCAATCGTGGTCGGACCATGGATGATGGCGCTTGGATCGATCACGCAGTTTTTGCCGATCTTGACGAGCTCGGAGCACTCTAAAACCTGTCGTCCTTCGTAGAGCGCTTTAAACAAGATTCCCAGCTTGAAGCCCAAGTCGCGTTCTAGGCGCGTCTCAAAGCGCAGGCCGCGTGCAAACAATCCAAACACAATATCAGCAATGAAGACGTGAACCCACGAGTCGATGGCGATCAGAGCGCGGCGCGGAACCTGAAAGACCAAATCGCCGCTTTGATCGGCCATGTAGGTGGGCACATGATAGTACCCTACCTCTTTGGAGTCGAGATCGATCACTAAGGGGTCCACGTCGGCTGTCGGTCCGTTTGGGTAGTACCACAGATCGGCCAAGTAGAGGTTGCCGGCCGGGGTGTACGACGTGGAGAGCGGCAGAGCATGTTCCCGAAACGCCGGGTCCTCTGCCGAAAGAGCAGCCCGACAGGGCCGGTTGCGTTTTTGCGCGGCGGTCAGAAAGGCACGAATGTATTCGTGATCGAAGAACAGATTGTCGCGATGAACGATCATCGGCTCCCGCAGCACAGGCAGGGGTTCGCGAGGCGTTAGTTCGATTTCGCGACTTACGTAGGGCGCCAAAACGTTCCGTTGCCACAACCAGAGCGGAAAGTTTTGAATCCGCAAGTCGCGAGCCAGCTCATTGAAAGGAGGAATATGATGCAGCGCAGGCAAGATCACTCGAAGCATGCCAAAACCTTTGTTGGCCCGAAAGAGTTCGCTCTGGGCACCCCATGGGCAAGCAAAGCGGGGGCTACCCTAGCGGGGTTAGATTGATCTCAATCATACAGGCTGGATGACCCTGAGCGATACAGGCAGTTTCTTGCACATCAAATATCTTACCATTACTCAGCCAATACAGGGACTCTTGTAACAAGCCCACGGCCAAATGACAAACCGGCCCCTCTGCCTGACGTTGCCAACACAGCGGACAGCGCTCGATGATCCACAGCAATTTTCCTTCCCTTTCTTCTAGGCGCACGCGCTGGTCGGTGTGGCTATTGAACAGTTCTGCTAGTGCTTCTCCTCCCTGGCGCAGTTTCGTCTTCAAGGGCAACAGGCGGAATGTGTTCTCAAAGACCCCCAGCTGCGCGCCATAGTGACGAATGCCATATTTGAAGGCCACACGGCCGGCGCGCAGAGCCACTCCGCGTCCGCTATGAGAGCCATAGATTTGTTCTAGAGCGTCCAACAGACGGCTCAGGGTGGAGAAGGGGAAAGCCAGTTGAGAGTCGTAGGGGGGGTAGTTGGCGATCAGGTCGGCGCAGCCGGCCCGGCTTAGCAGGGTGCGCACGTCGTTTTCTCCGATCACTTCCTCCAGAGATTCCAGGAGAATACGTCCCATGGAATTCGGATAGAAGAAGGAAGGAGGGGTCATAAGGTGATGTTCTCCGGTCGAGCCGCTTGTTGCTGGAGAGGCGTGGTGCGGTGTTCGTCCAGGAAGGCCTGTAGGTGACGGCTGAAGTTGAGCGGCTCCTCCAACATCGGGAAGTGGCCGGCGTTCTCGAATCGGACGATGCGAGCATGTGGGATGCCGTTCAACAACACTTGCCATTGGCGTGGATCAACTACTTTATCCTTATCTCCATAGATACCCATGGTGGGCGCCTTGATCTTGTGGAGTGACGAACGCAGGTCCGTGCGGCGCAAGGAGGCAATGCTCAGCAAGAACGACTCCAGCGTGGTGCGCGAAATATCGCGATCGATCATGTCGGGAAAGCGAGGGTCAGAGCAGATCACACGTGAGTAATGGTAGCGCATCCAGGCTCGGAAGACGCCCATCATATTGAAAAGGATTAGAGCATTCAGACGATATCCTGCTAACTTCAACAGATGGGCCAAGGATGAACCCACAATCGGCGATCCCACCACGATCACCTTGCTGATGCGCTCAGGATATTGGATCGCCGCCATCAAGCTCACGGTCCCCCCCATGCTATGGCCAACCAATGGCGCCCGCACGATCCCCAATTGCTCCATGAACTGTCCAACCATGCTGACGAAGTCGTGGACGGTGTAGGTATCGCGCTTTTTGCCCGATTCACCGAAGCCCCAGAAATCCAGGGCGTAGGTGCGATAGAATTTTCCCAAGTACGACATCGTATCCTGCCATAGCCCCCACGAACCTAACCAGCCATGGAGCAGAATCACAGGGCGTCCACGGCCGTATACTTCGTAATGAACAATGCCTTGATCGGTCGTAATGGAAGACACGGCTACTGCTTCTCGACGGGAGATCGGCTACGATAGAGACGAAGGCTGTTCCGCCAACAGGAAGGGAACGGTCTTCGTATAGAAGGTCACTGAGGCTATCGAAAGATACCTCCAAGCATTCATTCATCCGATTCGATTTCTGCCAAGATGCTGTAGAGGAGAGCCAACAGGACTTCTTTTACCGACTCACGATCGGTGGCCACACAGGGCAGGATTTTGGTTTTAGCGTCCAAGCGCAGCGCATGGCGCATATCCTCCACATCCCAAGCCCCTTCTTTATCTTGTTTATTAGCGGCAACGACATAGGGGGTAGGGGCATAAGCGCGAAAGGTTTCTAGAATGCTGCGGGCTTCACGGAAGGTTTCGGGACGAGTGCTGTCTACCATGACAATGAAGCCGAGCATGCCCTCTGAAAGGATCTCCCACATGAAGTCAAAGCGCTTTTGGCCGGGGGTGCCAAACAGGTAAAGCACCAGGTCTTCATCCACAGTGATCCGACCGAAGTCCATCGCCACCGTCGTCATATCCTTGATGGAACGCTCTTCGCGCGTGCTCAGTTTACGCTCCGTGGAGACGACGTCGATCTCGCTCACCGATCGAATGAACTGGGTCTTGCCGGCATTGAAGGGGCCTGTGACCACCATCTTAACTGTTTGCATAAGTCCCGATTCCTTATCTAGTGTAGATTTACAATGAGCGAATACGCCCGATAAGCCGATTGACTAGAGATTTTTGTTCTTCCCGATCTTCGCTGGGGAAGGTGCGCACCGGCGTAGGCGGTTTAATACCTTCTGGGCGGACAATTTCCACCAGCCCAGCTTGCAACAAGCCGTATACGATACGGCGAATTTCTAGATCGCTCATTTTGTTGGCGGCTGCGATCTGACGGATGGTGTTCTTGGGGTTGATATACGAGACGACTCGCCACTCTTCGACGCTCAGGTTGATGTTCTTCAGAGGACGATCGGTGAACTTCAAGGCCATATCCAGGCTGGGAATCTCGTCCTGTAACTGTTCCCATTCGCGCAACTGTCGCGCTCCTTCAATGATAATGTTCTCTAGTTCAATTCGCACCGTGATGCGGTCGTCGGGGGGTAAGAGGTTTGGTTCAAATCGGAAAAAGCCCTCGACCCAGGTGAACAAACGACGGACCACATCGGTGTAGTAAGCCTGTAAGCTAGTGAGGATTTCGTCTTGTTGGATATAGCCAGCGTTGATGAGCATCAAGCCGAGTTCCTTGTCACTTACATGGCCAGCTCGTTCGATCAGAGCGCGATATTGGTTGACGGTCAGGCGGCTGGCACGGTGCAAGATGGAAGCCAATCGATTGTCCTCGTTTCCAATTCGGGCGTAGGATAATCTGCCGTCCCGAAACGATACATGAGCCTGTTCGTTTGGCCCATCCACCACCAGCGTGCCGGTCTTTTTGGCCAAGTTGATCAGGTTGAGCAATTGGATGACTGTGAAGTCTCGAAGGTTACCGCGTAGCGCCATTGGGCCTCGATAAATCCCCGAGCGGGGATGCGAAAATTATACATGCAAGCATAGGATGCGTCAATTAACTGTGTTGTTTATTGAGAAAGAGAGGGATTTGCCAAAGCGAGAAGGGTCTTCTCGTAGGCTACAATCACGTGTTCTAGATCAAAAGCTTGTGCCAGTTCAAGGCTCCGCCGGCGGGCGGCAAGCAGCGCATCGGCATCCGACAACAACCACCGTAAACCGGCAGCCATGCCTTTGGTATCGTCGGCGTCGTGCAGAGAGCCGTTGCCGTCCACCAATTCCACAAAGCCGCCAGCGCGCCCGACCACCAATGCCAAGCCACAGGCTAGGGCTTGCACGCCGACCACAGGTAGCCCTTCGGAGCGAGATGGCATAAACAGAACATCGCTCTGGCGGAATTCTTCGAGTACGCGTTCAGGTGTCGCCCAACCCAGAAGACGAACCCGATCCTTCAGTTCAAGGCGTTCGATTTCGGCCCAGACGCGCTCCCTCAGGGCACCGTCGCCGAGCATCACACATTCCCAGGGCAAATCGCGCAGGGTGGCCAAGGTGCGCAGCACCTGGAGCGGATTTTTCTGCTCGACAAGCCGGCCCGCGAAGACAATCCGCCGAGGGTGATGGAGCACGATCTCCGCAGGCGCCAACGCAGCGAGAGGGACGCCGTTGGGGATAACTTGAATGGGCACCGGATAGGATTGCTGGGCTAGGTCGCGCGTGAAGCGACTGACAGCGATCACCTGGGCTGCGTTGTGCCAAATAGGCAGGGTGAATGGCTTGATCCAGCGAAACCAGCCGGCCGTCTTCTCTGGAACGCCACCGGGCACATCGCCGAGATGGGCCGTGAGAAGGTAGGGGATGCCCGTCAAACGCCAGAGCAACCAGGCCGCTGCACCGGCCGGAACGGCGAAATGCGCATGTAACACATCGGGCTTCTGTTCCCGAATCAATCTATAGCCGGCCCAGAGGGCTCCTAGCACAAATAGGCTCATCTCTAGCAAGCTGGCTCGATAGGGTTGCTGTCGCAATGTAGGAATGCGAAGGACCTCCACTCCCTGATCCTGTTCTCGGTACGCCAAGCCTCGGAAGTGGACAGTGAGCACCGTGACGTGGTGCCCGCGTCGGGCTAAACCTCGACAGATATCGCGTGCGGCAGCACCTCCCCCTCCCCCAACGGGCGGATATTCGTGGATCAAAACCAAGATGCGCAGGGATGCTCGAGACACGATTTCCTCGCTGACGAGCGGCAAAAATCACTCCTTTTGTTCTAAGATGGTGCGGATGCTGTACGTGGGCTTGCTCTGGGACTCGTGGTAGGTGCGAACCAGCAATTCGGCAATCAATCCCATCAAGATCGATTGAAAGCCCATAATGACAAACATCACGCCGACCAGTAGGAGAGGGGATGTGGCCGCCGGGATGCCCCAGAAGCGGCGCAGGAATAGGTAGAATAGGTCAGCCATGCCCAGTCCAATCAGCACCAAACCGGTCCCACCGAACAGATAGATGGGTTTTCCAGCATAATCCAGTAGGAATTTCACAGTAAACAAGTCAAGGATCACTTTCAACGTGCGTTCTAGGCCATATTTGGCTTTGCCAAACTTGCGGGGATGATGACGCACTTCCACTTCGGTGATGCGTGCTCCAATCGAATGGGCAAAGACTGGGATAAAGCGATGCATTTCCCCGTAGAGACGAAAGCCCGCCAGCACTTCGCGCCGATATGCCTTAAGGGTACAGCCGTAATCGTGCAAGTGGACGCCGGTGACCAACGAGATCAGCCAATTCGCCACGCGCGAGGGGAAGGTGCGCATTAGGGCATTGTCTTTACGGTTCTTGCGCCAGCCGCTTACCAGGTCGTATCCTTCGTCCAGCTTGGCGAGCAGAATAGGAATGTCGGCCGGGTCGTTTTGAAGATCGGCATCCAGCAGGATGATTACGTCGCCCTGTGCGTGATCGATACCGGCAGCGATAGCGGCTGTCTGGCCGAAGTTGCGGCGGAACACGATCACTCGAACGTGCTCGGGGTCGCGTTGGAATACATCGTGCAACACATCCGTGCTTCCGTCGTGTGAACCGTCATCCACAAAGATAACTTCCCAGGTTCGTCCCGAAGAAGCAAGGGTGGCGTAGATGGCCTCGAACAGCAGGGGGAGATTCTGTCTCTCGTTGTAAACCGGAACGATCAGGGAGAGCTCAGGCATGTCGTGCTTGGCTTAGTCGCTTGAGATCGGCTTCCACCATCATCTGAACCAGCTGACGGAAACTCACGCGCGGCTCCCAGCCGAGCGCCTGATGGGCTTTTGTGGGATCAGCAATGAGCAAGTCTACCTCGGCCGGCCGGTAGAAGCGTTGATCCACTACCACATAATCACGATAATCAAGCCCAACGTATTCGAAGGCGATCTCACAAAATTCTCGCACCGAATGGGTCTCGCCAGTGCCGATCACGAAGTTATCCGGTTGATCCTGCTGGAGCATGAGCCACATAGCTTCCACATAGTCGCCGGCAAAGCCCCAATCGCGCTGGGCTTCAAGGTTGCCCAGGCGAAGCTCTTTGGCCAGACCAAGCTTTATGCGAGCTACGCCGTCGGAGATCTTGCGGGTGACAAATTCCAAGCCGCGCCGCGGCGATTCGTGATTGAACAAAATGCCCGAGACGGCAAAGATATTGAACGACTCGCGATAGTTCACAGTAATGTAGTGGCCGTATACCTTAGCCACACCGTAGGGGCTGCGAGGGTAGAAGGGGGTGGTTTCGCGCTGCGGCACTTCCAGCACTTTGCCGAACATCTCACTGGAAGAGGCCTGATAGAAGCGAATCTTGGGATTGATGTAGCGAATGGCTTCCAGCAGGCGCGTCACTCCCAGGGCGGTCACTTCGCCAGTGAGGGCCGGCTGGTGCCACGAGGTGGGAACAAACGACTGGGCAGCGAGATTGTAGACTTCATCGGGTTGGTATTCTTCGAGGATCGCTAGAAGAGAACCTTGATCGGCCAGATCTCCCTGGGCGAGGGTGATGGTATCGAGCAGATGTTCGATCCGCTCGTAATGGGTGGTGCTCGCCCGCCGCGTCATTCCAATGACTCGGTATCCTTTTGAAAGCAGAAATTCGGCAAGATAGGAACCATCTTGGCCAGTGATGCCGGTGATAAGCGCAGTGGGCATGAGGAACTCCTTAATGGTGGACAAAATTCAGTCGTTGAATTATACCGAAAAGTTAGTCAGCTCTTGACCCTGAATGCTTGTTTGGTGTATGCCTGCGAGAGCGTCTCTTCCACCACCAATCTCCCACAAAAACCCCCACTGCTAGCAGAACGATCAGCAGGATCATCAGGCCGAACGGCAGTTGGGGACCCAGGCGATAGTAACGGCTGATATACCATTGAGTGAAGAAAATCAAGAAGATCGCCTCCGCGGCCAACCAACGTCCCAACCAGCGATCGCGATGGAGCCAGGCAAAGGCCGCTACCCATGCTTGTACCCCGATCAGGATCACCCGATAACGGGGATTGTCCCATACATCCGCTCCGCCACGCAAAGCGCAGAGCAAGATCCAGATCCAGGTGATGACCAACAGCCATATCCAGAGACGACGAGAAGCATCTCGTTCTACACGAAGGATCGCAAATGGTGCGTAGAACAGAAGGGGAACCAGAGCATACCAGCCGAGCGCACGAACGATGTGCAAGGCACGTAGCAAGGGCACCGTCGGTTCGATAAATGCGGAAGGGAGCACCGGCTGTGTAGTGCCGTAGAGGATGACGAAGAGGGGATGTAGCTCTTCCGGCATTTCTTGAAAGAGTTTCTGGACCCAACCCGAGCCGCGCACCAGTTGATAGGTGTCCCAGCGGATCGCCTGGCGCGACCAGGTCAATATCGTCCCGAATGGAGAGGAGCCAAAGGGTTGGTCGCGTTCCAACCCCCAAGCTAGCAGGTAAACTCCTGCCAGAAAGATGACTATGGCAGCGGCCAGCATGACCCATGAGAGTTGGCGATGTTCTTGGGTCACCCACATCCAGCCAGCGATCAGGATCAAGGTCAACAAGGCAATGGCCGGCGAGACGATCAGCATTCCAAGCAAGCCGAGGAGTAACCACAGCCAGCCTTCCCGTTCGGTTGTCTTTGCTGGGCCGGTTGGAGTCGGGCGCTCGTGGGCGAGAACCCAGCCGGCCATGGTTATGGTCACAAACGCCATCAGAAAGGGCTCGCGCATCTGCGCGCTGCCCAGCAGCAAGGATTCGGGGTACAGCGCATAGATCCAAGTGGCAAGCCGAGCCAGGCGCTGATCCCATTTGTGAGTTGATGCTTTCCAAAGAAAGGCTGCACCCAGGGTTGCCACCCAGGCCCCAAACAACACCGGCAGAAGGGGACGATGCGCATCCGGCGAGAGATAGCGGTAAAGCAGTGTCAGCAGCGCCAACAGGCCACCATACTGATCGGAGTAGAAATTCTTGTTGAAAGCATTCCAGAGGGGCGCTTCGGATTGGGCGAGCTCCCAGGCTTGCAGGTCGCGGCGATGGGAATCGAAGAAGATATAGCCGGCCTGGTGTTGTGGGTTGGGGTGACCACCGATCGGCAATCCCATGTACAGAGCAACGCCAAAGGCCAAGCGGAGAAAAAACGCAAGATAGAGCAAGGCAAGCAGGGATGAAACGGCAGAAGGTTGACGGGAGAGATCTGCCGCCCAGAAGGCAACAGCGCGCAGCGAGTACAAAACACCCAAGAACAGAAGGGAAAACAAGAGCCAGCCGGCCCAGCGATCGCCGGGTTGAATGGCTGCGAGGCCAAGGCCGAGCAGCAGGCCGGCCGATATGGCAGAGGTGTGAAATCGCATGTGGTGTTTATAACACAGATGGAACGGCTTCGACAATATCAAGCCAGCTCAGATGCTGGGGAGGGTACAGTGTCTGGGGAGGTCTACCCCGCCTGGAGGTCTTAAAGGAAGCGTTCTTGGTTGAGCAGGGTTTGTATCTCGGCGGGGAGAGGGGAGTGCTCGAGCGAATCGTACAGGTCCCAGGTCTCGACGTGAAGCGCTGTCTGCCCTGGTTCCAAAGTCTGCAGCGGGCCCAGGCTTTCCAATTCAATGAATTGGTCGTTGCAATAGCTTTCGGTGTTGCATCCGCCATCGGGAAAGGGCAAGCCTGGGTGAGGGTTAAACGTTTTGACGAACAGCACTCCTTCGAGGAGGTAGGCCTGCCAGCCGAAGGGGTTGAAATAACCGAACTTGAACGGAGGCGAGGCGGGCATGGCGCGCACCAACGCAACGCGGTCGTACAGGATCAGGCGGGGATCGTTGAGGCGACTATAGGGCCAGAAGGCGAAGTGTCTGTTGGGGAGCAGTCCTTCTGGGTCGGCGTTATCGGTCGGCAGGGGAAAGATGGCCACGCCGCCCAGGCGAAACATGGTCAACGCCCAGGGGGCGAGTTGGATCGGCCACGGGCCATCGTTGCGCAGTTCGTGTTGCAAGATCACTTGTGGGCGTTCGGGGTTGAGGCGGATCTCCAAGCTCTTGGCGATCTGGGTCCAGGGCTCAGCCGGCCGATCGAGTCGTATCCCATTCGCCGTTAAGTTCACCTGGAGGTCGCGATCCGGAATATACGTTCGCGGCATGGCTTCCGGCGCATGCCAGAGGCGATGGCCGCCGTAGAAGTGGAAATCGCCATAGGGGGTTGGGATGGCAGGGCCGGCTAGTTCAGCCAACAGGTTGGCATGGCCTTTGAGATGGAAGCGGACGATGCGCAAGGCATTGGTCAGGACATCCAGGCGTACCCAATCATTTTCCAAGGAAAAGGTAGGGCGACCATGAAGTCCGGTCATAAGAGGCCTCCGAGAAGGAAGTGGCAAACTGCGTCTGTCAGGGGATATGATACTCAAATGTAGGGAGATTGGGGGATGAAAGTGGGTCAGGGAATAGCTCAAAAATAGGCTAATAAGAATAGGATAGCATGTCTACTAATGTCGCCGAACGGAACGACAAAATCGGGCCGGAAAAACCGGCAGCGGCCGTCATCGGTATCGCTGCAGGCTTTTCAAGTACACTCTGGAGCCGAAAGCCCGGGCCTATCCAGAAGAAGTTCGGCGGAAAGCGATCGAGCTGGATGTGCATGGGATGAGTTTGCGTTGAATGGCACGGCATTTGGGTGTACATCATCGTACCGTTTCCTTGTGGGTCAAAGCCTACGCCGAGCAGCTACCCGACCCGCCTGTCCCAAGCAAGGTCGAGGAAGCAGAAAGACGAAAGATTCACCTTGATCGGGACCAAAAGGAGACTAATCTTCATCATCATCCTCGTCGACCGGGTGACACGCTGCTTTTTGGGCTTTCGGGTAGTCTGGCAAAGCAAAAACAGCCAGGGAGACCCAGAGAGATCTCCCTGACCCTATCTGCCATTCAAAAACAAAACCGATCGTCCATCAGCCGGCCCGGCGACTGAACTCATCGAGCGCTTCCAATAGATGCTCGATGTCTTCCATCTGGATCTCACCCATATGAGCGATGCGGAGCGTGACGTTCTTTAGGGCTCCATAGCCGTTAGCAATGCGCATGCCCCGCTCCAGCAGGAACTTGTTGACTGCCGAGACCTCCCAACCGCGTTCGTTCCGAACAGTGGTCACTGTCTGAGAACGAAATCCTTCTGGCGCAAATAGGGCAAAACCACGGCCTTCTGCCCATTCCTGCACTCGACGGGCCATTGCTGAATGGCGTGCAAAGCGATTTTCTAGCCCCTCGGCGAAAATGCGGTCAAGCTGCTTATCGAGGGCATAGATCAGCGACATGGCCGGTGTGGCCGGAGTGGAGTCCTTCAAACGGTGACGATCCATGCGAACCAAGTCAAAGTACCAACCGCGGTTTTCCACCCTCTCGGCCTTCTTCATCGCCCGATCGGAAACCGCTCCGAGTCCCAAGCCGGGTGGCAACGCCAAACACTTCTGTGAAGCTGTCAAAACCATATCAAGACCCCAAGCATCCATCTCGATCTTGGCGCCGCCCAACGAGGAAACCGCGTCTACCAGGATCAACGTCTCTGGGGCTACTGCCCGAACCGCTTCGGCGATCTCCCGCACTGGGTTCTGTAGACCTGTGGACGTTTCGTTATGCACCACCGTCACAGCCTCAAACTGACCTCGGCGGACGGTCTCCGCTACCCGTTGTGGGTCCACCGGCTGGTCCCACTCAAAAGCCAGTTTTTCAGCCTGTTTGCCGTTTGAGAAAGCGACCTCGTACCATCGCTCGGCAAACGCACCGTTAACACAGCACAGCACTCGCCTTTCGACAAAATTTCGCACAGCCGCTTCTTGTAAGCCGGTCCCAGAGGAGGCCGTCAGGAAGACGCGATACTGCGTATAAAACAGCGCTTTTGATCGTTCTGAGACGCGCTGGAACAAGGTCTCAAACTCCTTACTTCGATGAGGCAACATCGGCGCTGCCTGGGCCTGCAAAACTTCGTCGGCTACATCCACGGGGCCAGGAACAAACATTCGAGACATAAAGAGCCTCCCAGAGGGCAAAGTCGAATTCGATCGGTCAGATTATATCTGAGAGCGCCAGAAAGCGCCTTAAAAAGTGATGGGGTGGATAAATTGTGGGTTAGATAAACTGAAACACATGAGCAGGTATCGGTCTTGCCTTGGGAGACTGCCTACCTCCCGCCGTGATACCCCAGGCGCTCATACATTTCAAAGGCGTGCGATGATGCACGCCCAAATGCCGAGCAATCCGGCGCAAACTCATGCCATCTACATACAGCTCGACCGCTTTCCGCCGAACTTCTTCATGGATAGGGCCAGGCTTTCGGCTCCGGGATGTACTTGATGTTAAGAAACAGGCAGCGATACCAATGACGGCCGCTGCCGGTTTTCCCGGCCCGGTTTTGTCGTTCCGTTCGGCGACATCGTGGACATTCTATCATGTCTCTATTTTAGCCCAGTCTTGAGCCGCTTTCGAAATAGCAATCATGCAAGGGTGTCTATCAATGATGCTATAATCATTTCACCCTGTACCTTACGCCGCTATCAATCTGGGCGTTCTTTCGATGGAGAGAGACTTGATGGGATCTACCGCAGCATGGCTGCAGGCCGCCGGCCTGGGATGACCCCGTGGTGAGGGGCCGGCCAGGCAGGGTGAGGATTTGGCGTCACACAGATCAGCAAGGTATTTTTATTCTGCTTGGCGGAGGCTTTGACGATGTTCCGTACCACAGAGACTGCTCAATCGACCGGCGCGACGTTCCTTCCTCCTGTGTTGAACACCTTGGAGGACACCGGACTTTCGCCACTTTGGTTGCAAGATCTCACCCTCAAGACCCTGTACTTTCAGGGGTACATGACCGGCTTTAAGATCGCCGAGGCGTTGGCCTTGCCGTTCGCAGGAGTGACCGATGCGATCTTACAATCGCTTAAAACGGAGAAGTTGATCGAGGTCAAATCTTCACAAGGCGGCTTGGGCGAGGGGGGATATACCTATGCGATCACCGGCGCCGGGATTGCACGAGCGCGCGAGGCCCTGGAGCGCAGCCAATATGCCGGTCCAGCGCCGGTGCCGTTTGAGGTGTATAACGATGCCATCCGTCGCCAGAAGAGCGGACGCATTACCGTCACTGCGCGCACCATGCGCCAGTTGCTCTCCCAATTGGTGATTTCCGAGTCCACCTTTCAACGCCTCGGGCCGGCCTTGAATTCAGGGACCTCTATCTTCCTATATGGCCCACCTGGCAACGGCAAGACCAGCATCGCTCGCGCCTTCGGCAACCTGGCGTTGGCGCAGACCATGTACATCCCCTATGCCCTGTACATTGATGGCCAGGTGATCAAACTGTACGATGCTGTCAGCCACAAGTTAGCTTCCGAGTCGGAGTCGAGACACACCGGAACTACGGGCAGTTTGCGCCCAACCACCCGCCGTGATCCGCGTTGGGTGCACATCCGCCGGCCCTTTATCATGGTGGGCGGCGAGTTGACCTTGGAATCTCTGGATTTGATCTTCGACGACACCCATAAATTCTACGAAGCGCCAGTGCAGCTGAAAGCCAACGGGGGGATCTTGCTGATCGACGACTTTGGCCGCCAACAAGTGCGCCCGCGCGACTTGCTCAATCGCTGGATCGTGCCCCTGGAGAATCGCGTGGACTACTTGACCTTGCACACCGGACGCAAGATCGAGGTGCCTTTCGACGTGTTGGTCGTCTTCTCCACCAACCTGCCTCCCAAGGACTTGGTGGATGAGGCCTTTCTGCGCCGCCTGCGCCACAAGATCGAGATCGGCGATCCGACCTTCGACGAATACCGCGAGATCTTCCGACGCGTGGCGGCCGACAAGAAGATCCCCTACAGCGATCAGGGATTGGCGTATCTATTGCAAGAGTGGTACATCAAGCGCAATCGCAAGTTGCGCGCTTCGCACCCGCGGGACATTTGTGACCAGATCCTCGACATTGCTGCTTATCTCTCCGTTGAACCTAGCATGAGCCGTGAGATGATCGATCGCGCAGCTCGATCCTACTTCGTGGATTTGTGATCATGACCCTGCCTTTGATCTTCGCTCATCGTGGTGCAAAACGCTACGCACCAGAAAACACTCTAGCAGCCTTTAAATTGGCCCTTGAACAGGGTGCAGATGGGGTGGAACTAGATGCCAAGCTGAGCGCCGATGGCGTGGTGGTGGCGATCCACGATCCAACTGTGGACCGCACGACCGATGGGACCGGCCGTGTGTCTCAATTGCCGTTGGCCGCCCTGCGTGAACTGGACGCCGGCAGTTTCTTTTCCGAACAGTTCCGAGGCGAGAAGATCCCCACTTTGGAGGAAGTCTTTGAAACGCTGGGTAAGCAGGCTTTGATCAACGTTGAGCTAACCAACTACACTACGCCGCGCGATGGGCTGGTAGAAGCGGTGTGTAACTTGGTGCGCCGCCATGGAGTGCAGAAGAACGTGCTCTTTTCGTCGTTTTTGCCTTGGAATTTGAGCAAGGCCGCCCGCCTGTTGCCAGAGGTGCCGCGAGGGCTACTCACCTTGGCGGGTTGGAAAGGGGTGTGGGGACGCTCGTTCGGCTTTATGTTCGGAGACTATCAGGCGCTTCACCCATATTACACCGATGTCACGCCCCAGCAAGTTCAGCGCGTGCACCGTTTGAAGCGCAAGATTAATGTTTGGAGTGTGGAACAGGAGGAGGATATACGCCGCTTGATCGCCTGGGGAGTGGATGGGATCATCACGCCCGATCCGCTTTTGGCAGTTCGCATCGCTCGAGGAGGCGAGGATGATGCCCGTCGAGTGGGTTGATCAGGCTGCTGCGCGAATCGCGGCGCACATCATTCGCACGCCATTCATCTACGATGCGGCGCACAATTTGTATCTCAAGTGGGAAAACCGGCAGCGTACTGGCTCGTTTAAGGTGCGCGGGGCTTTGAATAGGGTCCTCGCTCTGGGGGACGAGGAGCGCCGCAAGGGGATCGTCACCGCGTCGGCCGGCAATCACGGGCAAGGGGTAGCGCTGGCCGGCCAGTTGATCGGGGTTCCGGTGACGTGTTTTGTGTCGGAACAGGCCATGGCCATCAAAGTGGACGCTATCCGCTCTCTCGGGGCAACGATCGTGACGGTGGCCGGCGGCTATCCCGAGGCCGAGGCCGCCGGCCGGCGTTTTGCTGCTGAGCACGATCGCTTGTGGGTGTCGCCCTACAACGATCCGTGGGTGATCGCCGGCCAGGGGACGATTGGCCTGGAGATCGCTCAGGCCTTGGGAGTGACGGAGGTGGAAGCCTGCCTGGCGCCGGTGAGCGGCGGGGGCCTGATCGCCGGCATCGGCCTGGTGTTGCGCCATCTCTTGCCGCAGGTGCGCTTGATCGGAGTACAAGCCGAGGTTGCACCGTTTATGCATGCCCTGTTCTATCACGGCTCGCAGGAAGGCATCCCCGATCGCCCCTCTCTGGCCGATGGTTTGACCGGCGCAGTAGAAGCCGATTCGATCACCATCCCTTTGGTGAAACAGTTGGTGGATGAGATTGAGCTCGTCTCGGAAGAGGAGATCGCCCGTGCCGTGGCGTTTGCCTATCGGGTGTATGGGGAGATCGTTGAACCGTCGGGGGCGGTGACGTTGGCCGCCGCCCTGCGCTGGGGACGCCGCGATCGCCCGAGCGTGGTGGTGATCTCGGGGGGGAATATCCAGCCCGAGGTCCAAGCTCGAATCGTGTTGCGGGAAGAGGGGTAGGCCGAGGGATGGGATCGCACTTTGGGGTTGGAAGGGCCCGGGGTTGGGTGGTTTGGTCCTTGATGTTCTGTATGATGATAGTGGCTTCTCGTCCGGTGCAGGCTCGGCCTGCGATGCAGGGAGAGGCGCAAGAGGTGTTGGAGAGGATGACGCCTGAGGAACGGGTGGGTCAGTTGTTTTTGGTCACGTTCCATGGCACGAATGTGGGGGAGGGTTCGGCAATTTACGATTTGATCGTGAATTATCACGTGGGCGGGGTGATCCTATTGGCAAGCAATGATAATTTCACGGCCGCCCCGACCACGGTGCGCGACGCATATCAGCTGATCGCCGCGCTGCAGGACATCGAGCGACAGGCTTCTGCGATCCCAACGATAAACAATAGCAGTGGAACAGTGCGATTGCCGGTCTATGTGCCGTTGTGGATCGGTATTCTTCAGGAGGGGAACGGCGCACCTACCGATCAGATCCTCAGCGGGCTGACGCCTTTGCCCTCGCAGATGGCCTTGGGGGCCATCTGGCAGCCGGCCTGGGCGGAGCAGGTGGGCGCTGTTGCCGGCCAGGAGTTGGCGGCGTTGGGCATCAACCTTCTGCTGGGGCCTTCGCTGGATGTGTCAGATCAATCCCCGCCGGCAGTCGACTTGGGGACGCGCGTCTTCGGCGGAGACCCATTCTGGGTGGGGAAGATGGGACAGGCCTACGTGCGCGGCCTCCATCGGGGGAGTCGGAATCGTCTGGCGGTGATCGCTAAGCATTTCCCAGGTCACGGCAGCGCCGACCGGCTGCCCCAGGAGGAAGTGTCTACTGTCCGCAAATCGTTGGAGCAGCTCAAGCAGATCGAGCTGGCGCCGTTTATGGAGGTGACCGGCTATGCGCCCGATGCCGAGGCGGTTGCCGATGGTCTGTTGGTTTCGCATATTCGCTATCAAGGGTTTCAGGGCAACATTCGAGCGACGACCCGGCCGGTCAGCTTCGATGCTCAGGCCCTAGGCGAGATCCTCAAGCTGCCTCCCTTCGCTGCATGGCGTGCCAACGGCGGTTTGATGGTGAGCGACGATTTGGGAAGTCGGGCGGTGCGCAATTTCTATGCCCTGGGCAGCGCACCGCTGAACACGCCGTTGATCGTGCGCGATGCGTTCTTGGCCGGCAACGACTTGCTCTACTTGGGCAACATTTACAGTGCGGATCCCACAGATCACGACGCCACCGTCAAGCAGGTGTTGTCGTATTTCGCCCAGCGATACGTGGAAGACCCGGCGTTTGCCGAGCGGGTGGATGCGGCTGTGGCGCGCATCTTGGCCCAGAAATACAAGCGCTACGGCGCCTTTGATCCGACCGTAGTTACGCCTGACCCTCAGGAGCTGGGGGCGATCGGGAATCTCGACTCGTTGATGTTCCAGGTGGCCAGTCGGGCGGCTACGTTGGTCAGTCCAGAGATCGCTGAATTGGCGGCCGTATTGCCAGAGCCACCCGACCCCGGCGAGAACGTAGTCTTCCTGACCGACGCGCGGCTGATGAAGCAGTGTAGCGCGTGTCCCGAGCAGAGCATGCCGGCCGTGGACGCGTTGCAGCTAGCCGTGTTGCGGCTCTACGGCCCCACGGCTGGCGGCCTGGCCCTGCCCCAGCGCCTCTCGTCGTTCTCGCTGAGCGACCTGAGCGATCTGCTTGACGGCCGCAAGGTCAGGGGAACGCTGGAGCAGACGTTGCGGCGCGCCAACTGGGTGGTGATCTCGATCGCCGACAATTCTGCCGGCCAAGTGGTGTTGGTGCGTCGCTTTTTGACTGAACGCCAGGACCTGCTTCGTTTCAAAAAGGTGATCTTGTTCTCGTTTGGCGCTCCCTATTACTTTGATTCCACCGACATTTCGCGCTTGACTGCCGTCTTTGCCTTCTACAGCAAAACCCCGCCCTTTATTGACGTAGCGGCGCGTGTCCTGTATCAAGAGCTGGCGCCAGAAGGAGCTTCACCGGTCTCTATTCCAGGAACTGGCTATGATCTAATCCACATCACCTCCCCTGACCCCGATCAGATCATCCCGCTCCTGCTGGTTGTCCCGGCGGTTCTTTCTCCAACCCCTGCCGGAACGATTACCCCTGAGCCGACTGCCATCCCGTCGGTGCGTTTGGGCGACACAGTGAGCGTGCGCGCTGGCGTGATCATTGATCACAATGGCCATCCTGTCCCCGATGGGACGGTGGTACGTTTTACGATGACGATCGGCAACGAAGGGGGCTCGGTGATCCAGCAACAAGAAGCGACGACGGTCGGCGGTGTGGCCAGCGCTTCGTTCCGCATTGAGAAAGGCGGCCTGGTGGAGATACGCGCCGCCAGTGAGCCGGCCATGCAGTCAGAGGTGTTGCAATTGGATGTGCGAGAGGATGTGGCAGCGGTGGTCACGGTGATCGTGCCGGCGCCAACTGAGACGGCCGCTCCGACTACGCCGCTTCCAACCCCTACGCCGCTGTCCAATCCATTCATCTCCAACGAGGGCGCGCCGCGCTTGGCCGGTTGGTTTTTGAGCTTGTTTGTGTTGGGGGGAGGAGGCATGTTGGCCTGGTGGCTTGGCAACACGCTGGGCACGCCGCTTTGGGGTATGCGCTGGGGGTTGTGTGCGTTGGTCGGGGGGCTGTTGGCGTATAACTACCTGGCGTTGGGATTGCCCGGCGCGGCTGAGGCGCTGCAGGCTGGCAACGGTGGCACCCTGGTAGGAGTGACGTTCCTCGGCGGCTTGTTGGGATCGTTGGTCGCTTGGGGATGGATGAAGTGGAGAACGTAACGCCTATCGCAGAACGGTGACAAGCAGGCTGATCACTAGCAACCCAATTGCGCTCCAGGCCAGCAAGAGATCGATCCATCGTAGGGAAAAGGGATCAGAACGACGAGGGACACTGATGGGGCGCACAGGTAAGGTCGAAATCTCACGGCCACTGAACAGATGAGCGCAGAATTCCTGAATGCTCTGCGGGCGCTCATCCGGGTGGAGGGCCATGGCATACAGGATAGCACGTTCAGCGCGAGGGCTGATATGGGGATTGATCTGGCGCGGCGGGATCAAGCGCGTTGGGTCGAGGAAGCGGGCACGGGCTTCGGCCGGCGGCTCGTTGGTCAGCAGGTGATAGAGCGTGGCGCCAAAGGCGTAGATGTCGGAGCGCACGTCGGTATGGGCGCTGTCGCCGCCATATTGTTCGAGGGGCGTGTAAAGGGCCGTGCCTTGTCCTTGAATCACCGTGATGGTCACTTCGCCGGGGGCCAGCACCTTGACCAAGCCAAAATCCACCAGTTTGACCAAACCGCTAGGGGTTAGCTTGATGTTGCTGGGTTTGATGTCGCGATGGATGATCGGCGGATCCTGGCCGTGCAGATAGGCCAAGGCATCGGCAATTTGATTGGCCCAGCCCAACACCAGCTCTTCGGGCCAGAACATTTTCTTCTGGCGCGCCTCGAGAATGAGAGTGCGTAAGTCCTTGCCGGGCACGTAGTCCATCACCAGGTAGTCGCGAGTTTCGATCGAAAAAAAGTCCGACACCTTGGGCAGATTGGGATGGTCCAAACGCGCCAACACGGTAGCCTCGCGCAGGAACTGCTCGCGGGCCTCCTTGAGCAAGGAAGGGGGTAGGCTGAGGTCATACTCGACCTCTTTGAGCGCACACAAGCGACCTTGCAGGCGAAGGTCATCGGCCAGGTAGATATTGCCCATACCGCCTTGGCCGATTCGTTCGCAAATCTTATAGCGGTTGCGCAACAGCTCCCCAGGCTGGAGGGGTGTAGGCATAGGGGTCTTCTCCAAGATGATGCAGAAAAATCTGTGTCGGCGTGATTCTGCCCAGAAAAGCGCTTTTCTGCTATATTATAAATGCCTTCCTGGCCTGAACGTTGAGCAGAGCGAGCGGATCGTCAGGATATGAGGAAGGTACGCTGGAGCAAGAGGTTGAGCTTCCTGGCGGATCTGTAAACATTCAGTGGATGGTTCTTTAGCTCTCGAGAACCCGCACGTGGATTCTCTCACCGGCTGCCGGGTGGAACAAATCGCCCTATCTTGTTTCTAGAAGGAAGAGCGTCGTGAAAACCGAAGATTTCCCTCTCCTGATCGCACAAGAAGGGTCGCTCAAGGGGCGACGTTGGATGATCAACCGCACGCTGGTCATCGGCCGAGATGCCTCGTGTGACGTGGTGATTGCCGACCGTCAAGTCTCGCGCTTTCATGCTCGCCTGACTCCGACGGGCGAAGGGGTGATCCTGGAGGACATGGGCAGTAAAAACGGCACCTATCACAACGATCATTTGCTCTCTGCGCCGACTATCTTGCAAGATGGGGACGTAATTCAGGTGTCGTTGGCTCAGAAATTTACATTTCTCACTTCCGATTCGACCGTTCCGCTGGCCGAAGGATCGCTGCAGCCGGGCCGGTTGATCGTGGATTTGCGCTCACGGCGGGTATGGGTTAACCAGCGTTTGGTAACGCCGCCGCTCTCGGCCCAACAGTTCCGGCTGTTATGGATGCTGTACGAGCGCCAGGGCCAGGTGGTCTCGCGAGCCGATCTGATTTTGGGCGTGTGGGGCGAACAACAGGCGATTGCGGTCTCCGAACAGGCGTTAGATGCCTTGATCCGTCGTCTGCGCGATCGGCTGGCTGCCTTTGACCCCACCCATCGCTATATCGAAACTGTGCGCGGCCACGGGATTCGCTTGGATAATCCGCCGGCGTAGAGTAGGCGCCTTAGAGGAGATCAGATGGGAGGTTGGATTCGGCCAGACGTTCTTCCTGAAAGCGGCGCGCTTGCTGAAATAGGTCGCGCCACCCGAGCAAGCGTACTCCGCCGAGCAAACTCACGGTGACAATAACCAAGCGCATTAACAGCGCCGCTATGGCGCCCTGCTCCCAGGAGGCCCCCTGGGCAGTCAACAACACGGTTAGACTGCCCTCAAGCAGTCCTAGACCGTTGATCGAGATCGGCACCAAGGCAGCAAAGTAGGCAAGCACGGCAATCCCCGAAGCCTGCCAGAACGAAAGGGGGAGGTCGAGCGCCTCGGTCACCATCCAGAACGAGAAGAACGACAAGCCGATGGAGAGCCACGAGAGCGCTACTGCAGTTAGCACAATTTTTGGCGAGGTAAACCAAGCGCGGCCGGCCCGAACTGCCAGATCGATGCCGGTTCGCCACGCTCTCCACACGGATCCTCCGCTGGGCGCAGCGGACGCCATCAGGCCTGTGCCGAAAAACAGGGAGAAGAGGTTGCTCAGGGTGGCAGCGCAAGGCAACCAAAACACCATAGAGAATAGGTTAAACAAACGATCGGCAATCACCGAGGCCACGATCACGGCGCGCCGTGGTTGCCCGTAGGCAGCCACTGCCATCTTGATCACATCGCCGCCGATGATGGTCGGCAAAAAGTTCGAAGCGAACGCCCCGATCAGCACCAACCAGATCAACCGTCCCAAGCCGAAGGAGATGTCCTGAACCCGAAGCAGATACCACCAGCGGACGGCGATCATCCCCTGGGAGAGCAGAAACGCCAACACCGAGAGCATCAGATACTCCCTGTGGACTTGATCCAGCAAGGGCGCGATTGCCATCCAATCCAAGCGGCTGAGCAACCCTCCGATCAAACCTAAGGGAACCAACCAGCGGAGCACTCCCCACCCAACACGGCGAGACTGGGAACGGTCGCTCACCGCTTGCCTCCTCGGCCGACAAACAAGAACTGATTGACGCCAAGCCAGGCAAACCAGTCGGACAAGGTCGCCGATCGCCGAGCGAAAAGACGCGATAGGAGCATGGTCCAGGGATGTCCACCCGTCCATAGGGGGTAGAGGCGTTCGATGGACACATCGTGATGTTCTAGCGCGGCGCGCACCACTGGCAGCTCAAAGCGCTGACGCCAGGCCGGATGAGGGCGTCGTGGCAAGGTGCGATAGAACATGTCTGAAATGGCGCTGACCAGCAGCAAGCCCCCCGGCCGAAGCGCCGACTCGATCGTCTTGCGCAACAGAGCGCGCCAATCCTGAACGTATTCGAGCACGCCGGAAAGGACCACCGCATCGTAGGGATGTTGGATCAAGAGGGTCAGGGTCTCCGGTCGGTCGAGATCGCAGAATCGGATGGACGGCCATCGCTCATCGGTTTCTTTGCGGCCGGTGATATCTAGTCCAAGATAGGTGTAGTCAGGGCCGAGCAGGTAGGCCAAGGTGCCGGCGCCGGCCCCCACATCCAACACCGAGCGCGCCGATCGATCTCGCCGAATCTCGTGGGCGATCAAGCGCAAGCGGGCGTGAGCCCAGTTGTATTTTGGGGCTTCGCTCTGCCAGTAGGCTTCTTTTTCACTCATGTAGGAGTTCCTGGAGTACGGCTAGGTTGTGAGCAATGGCTCGGTTAACGGCTTCCTGAACCCGGCGATGTTCCACCTCGTGCTGGGCTAGAATCGCCTCCAGTCGCGTCCACATCGCTTCTGGCGAGTGCAAAAATGCCTCCAAGGAAAAGACCGACTCTGGAAGACCCATATGCCGCAGAATATCCCCTCCTTTCAACGTGTAACTAATGTTGACAGATGGGACGCCAAAGCGCAAGGCCACCAACGAGGAGTGCAGGCGCATACCGATCATTGCATCCAGGCGAGCCATCAGATCATAGTAAGGGGGCATCTCCAGCGGCCAATGGACGAGCTGCACCTCATCGTCCTCGGCAAAGCGGGCTTTGATGCGGGCCAGCCAGGGCAGGTCATCTTCCCAGGGACGAATGCCCGGCTGATAGGCCGAGATCAGAAGCACGCGCGCCGCTAGGCGCGTGCGCAGCCGGCCCACTACCTCGGCCATGACGTTCAGCAAGGCAGGCATCCGAGCCTCTGAGCGATGCTGGTAAGCGCGACGCGAGAACTGATAAGGCACCAAAGAAGAAGCAAAATGAAACCATTGGCGCACATTCACCCCGATGACCGGCCGTCCTCCGGCGAGCAGAGGCGCCAGAGCCTCGTGTGGCCGACGATCGTCTTCCAGGCCGGGCAGGAAGATCGCATCGTTGGCCACGATGCGCCGCGGGCGGGGATTCAACTTCTCGATCAGGGCCGAGGTTCCCGGATCACGGGCGACAAAGACATCCACTTGATCCAGCACCGCCCGGGCCAACCAGCGCCCGGCGCGGGTCGTGATCGGGCCGGCGCCCTGAAACAAGCAAATGATCCTCAGGCCCAGAGCGCGATACAGCCGAAAGGCGGTCCACAGATATATTAGCCGAGCCAGGCTGGAGTCATCCTGCATATCCAAGCCAACGGCCCACAGGACGGTGTCGGAGCGGCGTAATGCCTGCCAGGCAGGTCGGTCCAGCCACAGGTTATGGAGCGGGCGATAGGGCAGGCTGTGAAAGGGGAGGGGAGGCGTATCCCCAGCTAGGTTGCGGAACACCGTGACCTCAGTCACGCCCAAGCGGTGTAGAGCACGCAACACTCCCCAGCGGCTGGCGAGATCGCCCAAATTTCCGTAGATCACGCGCGGCAGAACGGCCTTCACACCTATACCCTTTCCGTCCAGGAGAGATGATCGTATTTGGCGCGAACCAACTCCTCGGCTCGCGCTAGCTCAAACGGTGACGGTTCCCCTCGCTCGAAACGGATCCCCAACTCCGCCTCAAATGCCTGAACCATAGCGTGGGCTGCCGTTTCCCAGGAGATCGGCCGGCCCAAAGCGCTCTCAACGGTGGTGGCGCGCTCCAACAGACGGGCCGCGGCTTCTCGACGCGCCCTCTCATCGGGAAAGGTCAACGCCTGGGTGATGCGCGTCAAATCGCCGGTGAGGGGCAACGAGCCGTGTTGCAACACTCCCTTGCGGCGTCGGGCCTGGGCCGAGCCGATCAGCTTCTTGCCGTGCACCGTGATCTCATAGGTAGAAGGGGTTTCAAAGCAGATCGGGTTCTGGTGTGTTTGCTCATCGGGGGCCAGCCCTTGTTTGGCCTCGACCGGAATGCCAAGAATACTCACAGCGCGCAGCAGGGCTTGTGCCAAGCGATGATACGATTCGAGCACGCCGCCGGCCAGGATGGGGTGCTCGGCCGGCCCGATCACTGCATACGTCAGTTCGTCGGTGTGAAGGAGGGCGCGACCCCCCGTTATGCGGCGCACGACCTCCCAGCCATGTTGGCGCAGACGAGCCAAATCCACGTCGGCCCACGGTTGGGCAATCCCCAGCGAGAGACAAGGCGGTTCCCAAGCATACAGACGCAGGGTGGGACGCGCCTCGCCGCGACCAATGGCTTCGAGAATGGCCTCGTCTAGAGCCATGTTCCAGGCGCCGCACGCCGCAGGGGTATACAACACTCTCCAGCGATCGCTTGTCATGGGGAATTACGACTCGATGTCTTCTAAATAGTCGCGTACAGCCTGCTCTGGAGGTTGGAGAGGTTTGCCGTATTGGGAGGTCAAGTAGTGCTGATGATCCAGCACCCACAGGTAGAGATCGCCCTCGGTCTTACCTGGAAATTCCTTCAAGATTTTGCTCGAACGAATCACCTGGACAATCGGCAGATACACCGTATCATACCAGTGAGCGACCGCCTCCTCTTCCGAGATATTTCGTTGAAAGTCAATGCCCATGAAGTAGCGATGCACGGCGATGTGTTCCAACATGCGATCATAGCCATCGGGAATGGTAAGCTCGATATCGGCTTCTGGGCGGATCTGATCCAGGCGGGTACGTTCCAAGAACTCCACCTTTTTCCCCAACATCTCCAGGTCTTCGGGTTTAATATCGGGCGTGAGCGGGACGCGGGTGGCGCATTCGCGCACCTCAGCTTCGATGAACTCCTGCCCTTGTTCACGGGCCACCGAAACGCGATGATGACCATCTACAACGAAGTAGACATCGCCCACCTTGTAGAGCACCACCGGCGGCAGGCTGATGTCCTCATAAAAGGCGCGGTTGACGCGTTGCCAGCGATCGGCGGTCTCATCTTGCAAGGGTAAGAAGGCCCGATCAAACTGATGGTAGCGATTCAAACTACCGACAATCTTTTCTAGGGAAACAATCCGAATACCACGATATACCGGACCACCGATGCGCAGTTTCTCACGCACTTCGTTGTACGAGAGCAGCCGCGTCGGTTTTCCAGAGAACAGCGACCAGATGTGGTTCAGAAAGGCTTTGGTGCGGGCGCGATGATAGTCCGCTTGGACTCGGACACTCAATTCATCCGGCATGGTTGATCTCGATAACTCGATAGGGAAATACGTTGATGATGGTGGTCGGTCCTAGTTGGGTGACCGATGGGGTCAAGTTGTGGCGATGAAAATGAACATGGCCGTGCAGATGATAGCGGGGTTGGTAGCGTCGGATCAGCCAGTTGATGGCGCTCAGGCCGCGATGGACGTGACTTTTGTCATCGTGGATGCCGCGCGGCGGCGAATGGGTGATCAAGACGTCCAGCGGGCCCAGCCGGGGGCGTTGCAGGGTGATCAAGAGGCCCAGCCGCCAGGCGCGCAACATCATCTCCAGCGGCGAGTATTGGTTGACGGCATGAGGACGATAGCGCACACTACCGCCCAGGCCGGCAATCGTCAAGCCGGCCATTCGAATCACCCGTCCATCTACGTTCTCACCGCCTTCCACGTAGCTCTCCACATGGCGGGGGTTGTACGCCGGATCGTGATTACCAGGCACATAACCCAGCGGCACATTCAGCATGGTGACCAGGTATTCCAGATAAGGATAGGGTAAATCGCCGCAGGAGAGCAGCAATCCGATATCTTTGAAGTGACTATCGGCAGCGAGGAAGTAGAGGCGCTCGACAATTTCATCGGTCACGGCCAAAACTTTCATACTTCAATTGTGCCGCAAAACCGACCTTAGCACAAGAGGAGTTAGGGGCTCAGCGGCGCAATGCGGCCGGCCAACAAGTCGGCCAACACCTGCTCGGCCAGGGCTTGCTTGCCGGGAGTGAGCAGGGTGGGGTCAATGTCAGCCAACGCCAGGGGTGGGGAGATAACCTGGCCGCTGCGCCCGGCTAGGAGGTCAGACCAGGCGAGGCGGATGGCAGCAGCAAAGTCGGGTCGCAGGCTGGCCGTCCAGTAGAGGGGACGCGGATCGGGGGGAACTTCCCCGATGCTGATGATCCCCTCCACGCCCAGGGTGGTCAACAGGTCGGGCGTGGCCACTTTGGGATGCACATATGCCATAGCCACTTTCTTTCGTTTGAGGAGCCGCCCATAGGCCGGGTAGAGCTCGATCTTTTCATCGGCGGGGATCTCGACGAGTTGGGGATATTCTAAAGCGTTGCCGTAGATGTCAAAGTAGTAATAGGCTTTGGGGCATGTGCCACAATAATAGATCATGCCATTGCGAAAGGCCGTGAAGGCCACTTGAGCCTCGGGATCGCCTTGCAGGGCAATCATGCCGATGCGATAATCGTAGTCGCTGGTGACCATGGCGGCAATGTAGCCAAAGAGGAAGCCCGCCAGCTCAGGGCGATTGGGCCGGCCGATGACGCTCAAGTTGGGCGCCGGCGAAACGTCCGGCAGGTTGACGGCCAAGAATTGAGTCTGGGGCGCAGCGGCTGCCAGGGCAGCAACGCCCGGATCGGGTGGCAAGACGACCGCGATCTTCAACGCCGGCTCTAAATCGGCCGCATGGAACACATTGCGCACTTGAAAGCGATAGCCGGCAGCTTGCGCCAGTTCATATACTGTGGATTGGTAGAGATTGGACTCAGCCGGGTCCATATCGGCCGGCACAATCAAGACCGCCAGCGGTATCTCGGGTGTGGCGGTGGGCAGGGGAGCAGCCGTAGGAGCGGGGGGGTGGGTAGGGATCGGCGTAGGAGTAGGCCCACACCCACTTAGCCATACTGCCAGGAGAATTAATGAGAGTGCAAACAATACGATACGCACAGAAACGCTCCAAACAAATGAGATCAGGTAGCTTCAGGATGTCGGCTCAGCCATTCTTCTAGAGAACGACGAGTGTAGGAATCCAGTTCCAGCAGGAGCGCCTGACGCGGTTTGATCCAGGTGTAGGTTTGAGCTTCCTCGTTCAGACGCACCTGTTGACCATCGGTTTTGCAAGCGAAATCAAAGAAAATAAAGTGGCGCCATTTCCAGAACGATGGGTCAAAGATGAATTCCTGGAAGTGAATGAATTCCAGATCGTACACCTCCAAGCCGGTTTCTTCTTTGGCTTCGCGCCGGACGGCATCTTCCAGCCGCTCACCCAGCTCCACATGGCCGCCAGGAACCACGTAGACCCCCGGCCACTTGTGGCTTTGTAGAAGCAGCAGCTCGCCTTGGGCGTTGAAGATGAATATGCCTACAGTAGGTTCGGGAAAACGTTGTTCAGACATGGTCTTATGGAGTTGTGTTCAGAGTATATTCAGAAGCGGCCATCCGTCAACCGAAAAGAGCGATTAGGGCGATACCGAGAAAGATCACTGCGGCGCCTATCAGACGGATGCCTCCCATCGTCTCGCCGAGGAAACGCCAACCCAAGAAGGCCCCGATCACCACGCTCACTTCGCGGATGGCTTCCGAATAGTTCAGCGGGGCAAAAGAGTAGGCAAACAGCGCAGTGGTATAGGCCACCACGCCGAGCACGCCACCTAAGAGCAAGCGCCCTGGATGGACGTGCCAAGCCTGTAGGATGGTCTTGATCCCAAAACGATAGCTGACGACCGGAGTGGTGAAAAACGGCATGAGGGCAAACATGGAGAGAGCGTAGGCCAACGACGATTGAGGATAGGCCTTGACAGCCATGCCGTCCACGATCGTATAGAGCGAGATCAACAGGGCAACGCCAAGCGCCAGCAAGATGCCTCGCAGTTGCGGGCGAGCGGTGAACACTGATCCGAGGTTGGTCCAGCCGATGATGCCCATGCCAAAGATGATCAACCCAATGCCGAGCAGGCCGCCGATAGTAGGCATCTCCTTCAGAAAGAAAGCGGCCCACAGGACCACCAGCGCCGGAGCCGCACCGCGGGCAATCGGGTAGATCAACGAAAAATCGTGATCGGTGTAGGCATACATCAAGAGAAAAAAATACATCGCTTCAAGCAAGGCGCTGAGCACAGCGAACCCCCATAGGACAGACGGCGGTAAGCCAACAAGGAACAGGGCCAACAAGGCCGCAGCTCCGCTCAGCAACACTTGCCAGTTCATCGCCAGGTATTTGATCGGGGATTGTTTCAAGATCAGATTCCACCAAGCATGCATCCCAGCCGAGATCATCAGCAAGACGATGGCGAAAGGGGGCATAGGAGATCAACCGAGAAATTCGATCAGATGACGATTAACTTCATCGGCGGCATCGTGCTGGACCCAATGCGTGGCCTCTGGAAACACAATCAAATCACCGCGCTCGCATAACTCGATCGACGGACGCGCCATCTCGATATTCAAGGCGATGTCGTGCTTTCCCCACAGCATTCGCGTCGGCACCCGCACTGGACGCGAGGGTCTCCGATTCGGGCTCCATCTCCCGCGCAGGGCACGATGAAACGCAGCGCGATACCAATTCAACATGGCGGTCAATGCCCTGGGCTGTGCCCAGGCCCGTTTGTATTCCATCAGATCGGCCTCGTAAAACGTATTGCGCCGTCCGGATTGAACAAGTATTTTTGCCAGAGCGCGGAAGTCGTTGCGGCTCAGCAGCCATTCGGGCAGGAAGGGGAGTTGGAAGAGGAAAATGTACCACGATTTTCGTCGTTGAATGGGATCTCTCAAGAGAAAGTGTATCATGATATCGGGGTGCGGCACATTCAGGATGACCAGTTTCTCCAGACGTTCCGGGGCTTGGATCGCCACCGTCCAAGCTACGGTAGCGCCCCAGTCATGGCCGACCAAGCGAGCACGCTCTAGGCCGAAATGGTCGAACACGCCGATAACATCCCTGACCAAAGCTTCGATGTCATAAGCTGCCACGCCGCGCGGCTTATCAGAAAGGTTATAGCCGCGCTGATCGGGGACGATCACTCGGAAGCCGGCCTGCGCCAGCGCAGGAATTTGTTTGCGCCATCCATACCAAAATTCTGGGAAACCGTGGAGCAAAACAACCGACGGGCCATCCGAAGGACCGTCGGTCACGACATGCAGCGTGATATCCTGAATGCGAAGGCGATGATGTTGCACAGCACCAAGTATAACAGAGTTTAGCGCGCAGGCGGCCAGCGCCGGGCCGATGAGCGTTTCACAATAGGGGGATCGCCCTGCTCTTCCAGATGGCGGATGTCGCTCAAGTCAATAAGATGGCCAGACTTTTCGGCTTTGGTTTGCAGGTAGAAACGATTGTAGGGATTGGGTTTCATTACATGGGGAATGCGGTCGGTCACCAGAATCCCATATTCGGTGAGTTGCTCGATCTTTTTGGGGTTATTGGTGATCAGGCGCACCGAGCGGACTCGTAGGGAGAGCAGCATGTGAACGGCGACAGCGTAATCCCGTTCATCGTCGCGAAAGCCAAGCGCCAGATTGGCTTGCACCGTGTCGAGGCCGGCATCTTGCAGAGCATAGGCGCGAATCTTGTTGATCAGACCGATGCCGCGCCCTTCTTGGCGCAGATAGAGCAACAAGCCATAATCCATTCGCCCGATCATCTCAAGCGCTGCTTCGAGTTGATCGCGGCAATCGCAGCGCAGCGAGCCGAGTACATCTCCCGTCAAGCATTCAGAATGCAGGCGAACTGGCACGTCCTGGGCGCCGACCACGTTTCCACGCACGACGGCTACGTGTTCTTTTCCATCGCGGTTATTCTCAAAGGCGACGATGTGAAATTGGCCGAAGCGGGTAGGGAGTTGGGCAATAGCAGCAATACGCACACAGATTTTTTCACGCCCAATTCCCTCACACTCGTGCTCCGGATCTTCTTGAACGAGTCGTTTTAGGTTGTCATATATAGGGTCAGACATAGCTCTCTCAACAAGTGATCAAGGTTCCTAGGGTGATTTGGAGGGCAGAACATACCTGAGAACCACTCCTCCATCGGGATGAACCTGGCTGTCCACCAAGCGCAATGGAATGGCCTGTTCACGCGCCAAACCGCTCCCCATGGCCGGGGTAGGCGCCGTTGCACCCCCGAAGATCATGGGTGCAATGTACACGTTCCATTCGTCCACCAAGCCCAAGCGGAGCAACTCGAAATTGAGCGTGCCGCCCCCCTCCACCATCAGTCGTCGTACACCGAATTCCCAAAGCGTAGCCAATGCCTGAGATAGGTCCACGCGTGGCCCAGGGTGAACGAACACGTCTACGCCGCGAGCGCGCAGGCGTTCCAGCTGATCGGCCGGCGTGCTGGTCGTAGTAAAGATGAGGATGCGCGCTGGGCCGGCGGTGAGGAACGCCGAATCGGGGCGAATGCGGGCCTGACTAACCACACCTACCTTGATCGGGTTGGGAGGCAAGCCACGAGCGACGCGCTCCGCTCGCAGCGCTTCGCTCTTGACGGTGAGTTTAGGGTCCTCATCCAGCAAAGTTCGTCCTCCTACCATGATGGCGTCTGATTCAGCCCGCAACCGATCCACGCGCTCCTTGTCTAGGACGGACGAGATGGTTGCCCCCTTACGTTCCCAGGTATCTATCTTGCCATCGGCCGTTGCCGCAACGTTCACGAAGACAAAGGGTCTCATCCCCATAAGCATACTGCGTCCAGGGCAAAACTGGAAGGGGGTGTCTATTGGCACAACTGGCCGTGGGGTGTTTCAAAGCCGCGTTCTCAAGAGAACATGCAATCACCCTCTTTAGTCGAATTCTTTGCGACTTAAGTCACAGATATCTCAGGTTGTTCACTTAAAATTACGTTAGCGTTGCAAATACAGGTGATGCCTATGAAAATCCGATCCCTTTCCCTTCCCGTTGCAATTGCCGTTGCTGCGTTTGTGGTTGCCATGGGAATATTTGCCCGGACAACCGATACAATGGCCTATCTCGGGGCCCAACCGGAAACCTGCAACAACTGTCACGTCATGCATTCGGTGTACGAAGGATACTATCACGCTGCTCATGCTCGTTGGGCAACCTGCTCAGATTGTCACCTGCCCCACAACAACCCGATCGCCCATTACCTCGAAAAAGGACGGCAAGGTCTTCACGATGTATACGTTTTTAGCACTGGACAAACACCGATCGCGATTCGGGCCAAAGAACGATCCAAAGCCATCATTCAGGAAAATTGCCTGCGTTGTCATGCGCAGACGGTAGACGTCATGCTGATGGCCGGCCCGCAACCCTTCGAACGTTTCTGTTGGGAGTGCCATCGCAACGTCGCCCATGGCCCTCGTGGCCTCACCTTAGCGCCCTATCAAGATGCATCCCTTTATCCATCTCGATGAGGAGAATGATCTATGCAACCAAAACACACCACCTTTCTTCTTGTGGGTATCATTATCGTGCTGGCAGCCATCCTGGTTGGCATGTTGGTATATGTGCGCAACCAACCTGTTCAACCCCGCACCTTCCAGCCTCTGGTTGAGATCCAGCCCATGGAGCCGGATTCATCCGTTTGGGGGATCAACTTCCCGAACCAGTGGAATTCCTTTCAGAAAACAGCCGCGAACAATATTGCGACCACTTACGGCGGCTCATCGCAGCTCTCATGGTTGGAGCGCGACCCACGTCAACTGATTTTGTTCAAGGGCATGCCCTTCAGCAGAGACTACAACGAAGACCGCGGCCATGCCAACTCGCTGATCGATCTTCGTCACACGAAGCGCCTCAACCTGAACCCTGAGGATCCCAAACGCAGCCCCGGCACCTGCTACTCGTGCAAGACCGCCGACGCGCCCAGGCTATGGGCCGAGATGGGCACGACCGAGTTTTACAAGACGTTCTTTGGCGATTTGGGTCAGCAAGTCAACCATCCCGTCGGCTGTGCTAACTGTCACGAGGCCGGCACCATGCGTCTGATCGTCACCAACCCGGCGCTGGAAGAGGCCCTACAAGCCCAGGGCAAAGATTGGACTACCTTCTCCCGTCAGGAAATGCGTTCCATAGTGTGTGCCAACTGCCATGTGGAATACTACTTTGAAGGTCCGGGCAGATACCTGGTCTTCCCCTGGAGCCGAGGCACAACCGTCGAAGAGATGTGGGAATACTACGAAAATGAGCTGGTGAACGGCGAGAAGTTTGCCGATTGGGTCTACCCCGACACCCAGACGCGGATGATCAAGGTACAACATCCCGAATACGAACTCTTCACAGCTTCCTCCACCCATTACAACGCCGGCCTGGCATGCGCCGATTGCCACATGCCCTACGTTCGCGATGGCGCCGCAAAATACTCCAGCCACGATGTCAAAAGCCCGCTGCTCATGCCTGAGCTCTCCTGTGGCCAATGTCATAGCGACGTTCAATATGTGGTGCGGCGTGTCAACCTGATCCAAGACCAGGTGTACAACACCAAAATCGCCGCTGAAGACGCCATCGTAGATGCAATCAACGCCCTGGCAGCCGCCTCGGCCAACCCCAACGCCGACCCGGCCCTACTTGAACAAGCGCGCCTGCTCCATCGCCGGGCCCACTTCTATTGGGACTTCATCTCTGCTGAAAACTCCATGGGATTCCACAACCCCGAATACGCTCTAAAAATCCTGGCCGAGGCCACCAACTTTGCCCGTCAAGCGCAGATGCTGGCCGCTCAAGCGGTGAACGACGTCTCGCTGCTAAAGACGGGAACGTTCTATCAACAAGGAAATCCTTAGCCGATCGCTTGCCAACAAACAGATGGGCTCTCTTCGAACCAGGAGAGCCCGTTTTCATTTATCGAAGGACCATCACTATCTTGCTATCACACCCCTCAAGACACTTTCCTACTTTCCCTAAGATTATTCTTCGCTCTCCGGGTCCTCTTCGGGCGGTTGATCGGAGCGGATACGGCGCTTCAGATGCTCTGGCCAACGAGAGAGGCCCTCGGCCGGCAGCAGCAAGGGGCCTGGCGAGCCCGTATGGGTCAGCAAATCTCGGCTGCGGCAATTCAAGACGGCCTTGGCCGCCTCGAAGCCCGAAGCGGTCGCGCCGGCCACCCCATGGCTAAGCGTGCTGGCGCCACACAAGAACAACCCCTCGAACTCGGTGCGCGTCGCAAATGCCCAGGGTCCCACCTGAGAGGGACGTTTATCTATCCCATACAAATTGCCGCGAGTCGCGTTCAAATAATGCTCGTTCGTCAAAGGCGTTCCCAGGCTATAAAACACAATGTGCTTGCTCAGGCCCGAAATACGTCGCTCCAAGCCACGCACCATACGCCAAGCCAGATCCTCCTTGAGCGCTTCGTATTCGGCCGGCCGGGCTCCGTGTTGCGAAGATGCCCACCGTTGAAACGCCTCGTAGCTCACAAAGGCAAACGCCTCGCAGGTATGATGTCCACTGTGCATCTTAGACGGATCCTTCAACGTCGTGACCGTCAAAAACATCCCGGCAGGCGTCTCCTGGCGCAGCAAGGCGTCGGTCAACCCATCTCGATAGATGGCATCCACATTGGCGTGGTCGTAATACCACATGTTCCCTGAGTCCAGGCCAGCGGCCCGCAGGTCCATATCCGTCGCAAAGAACAAACTCACACACGAAGTAGAGTAATGGACCGAATCCACCTTACGCCGTAAGCCAGGCGAGAGATGCTCCCGTCCGATCAGGATACCGAAGGTGACTTCCGGATCAGCATTTGAAACCACCGCCCGAGCGCGGATCTCTTCCCCCGACTCAAGCGCCGCCCCGATCACCTTCTTGCCTTCGATCAGGATACGCTTCACGCGCGTCCCTAGCCGGATCTGTCCACCATGGCGCTTCAACGCCCGAACAAACGCCCTGGGGATGATAAACGCCCCGCCCAGCGGATAGTAGCCGCCCTCCAAATAGTGGTGCATGATCCCCGCCTGCACAAACGCCGACACCTGTGAAGGCGGCAGGCCATGGTCGCCTGACTGCCCGGCCAGCACCCCGCGCAACACCGGATCGCCCACGAAAGCGTTGATCAGATCGGCGCCGGTCGCTCGCGCCCACTTCCACAGCCGGCCGGCGCTGCGTACTGTTTGCAGCGGCTGATCCAGTCGACGCAACCACCTCAGCCCTTCCATCATCGTGACCACCTCGTTCACATAGGCCCGAATGCCCTCTGCTTCATGGGGAAAGTGGCGTTGCAACTCCTCGATCAACCGCTCCTTGCCCTTGGGAAAGTCTACTCGTTTCTCTCCGACCACGATATGGTCGTACCCATCGGGATTCAACTCCACAAACGCCAAATCCTGAGAGAGGCCTAGCCCGTCATAGATGCGGCGCAGCGGCCCACCCTCGTGCAGTCCGCCGATGTAGTGTACCCCTGGGCTAAAGCGATAGCCGCCCAAGGTGAACGAGTGCGTCCACCCGCCCGGACGATCATGCTGCTCCAGGACCAACACCTTCTGGCCGGCCTGAGCCAAGGCGACGGCGGCTGTCAACCCGCCAGCCCCAGAGCCGATGACGATGACATCATAATCGGCCATGATTTTCCCTAGGCAAGGTGCTACGTCTGGCGATCGTCGTGCCCTTTCTCAGAGCGAAGAGGCACATCGGTTGCGGTGGCCACAGGACCGTGGTGGACATCTTGTGGGCCGGCCTAGGCCCCTAGAGCCGCTCCGCCTATCGCAAAAAGAACGAGAGCACAATCAGCACCACAAAGAACGTGCCGGCCAGCATTCCAATGCGCTTCAGATCGCGCTTTACATCGCTATAGTCCGGCTTAAACTCCACCGTGCTCTGAACAGCAGGAACCGCTGCGCGACGAACACGAGCGCGCTTCGATTTGGGCATGCAGACCTCCTTAAAAGCATGTTAGGGTTTCAAGCGGGCGAACACGACAATGCGATGGGTGTTCACCATGTAAGGATAACAGGAAATCAACGTTAGAGTCGGATTGGCAGTGGGAGCCATCACTTCTACTTGGGTCGGCTCCACGATGGCCGAACCGGTGACCAAGTATACATATTGCCGGTGTCGGGTGTAGAGGATAACCTCATCGCCGGGGACCAAGCGGTCGAGATGGCGAAAGATTTGGCCATACACATCGTTGTGAGCCGAGAGCACCACATTGCCCCGTTCGCCGGGGTTGGCCGAGCCGATGTGTTGTCCCACGCCTTTTTTCAATTGTTCCCATCCATCGCCCTGCACCACCGGCGCGTCCACATCAATGGCCGGGATACGAATGCGGATGGCCTGATCGGGTCCCGGCGTAGGGATGGGAACCGACGCCAGGGATTGTACCAGAGGCCGCAGGTGTTCGGGGATTTCGGCATCGTTGGGGCGGGTGTTGCCTTGGGCGTCGGGTGGTGTGTGACCCGAGGGCAAGACCACAGCCGTCACCAAGGGAGTAGGGAGAGGGGGGTCGGGCGCCAGGGCGGCGACGACTTCGCGGTTCAAGTCTTGCACAATCCCCAATCCGCTGATCAAGACGCCCACCAACCCCAGGACCGCCAGGATTTCCACCATCAGCAGCAGACGATCGGCCCATTGGCGGAGCGGCGATCGCTCGGGACCGGCCGGCCCCGCCAGGGGGAGGGATGCGCCCGGGTCGGCCGCAACCGGTTCGAGGTCCGGCATGGCCACTACGCGCCCAGTACGGCGGAAGAGTTCAATGCGGTCATGGCGCTCCTTGCGTCGTTTTTCGATCAGCAAGCGGCGCAGTTCTTCCACGCTCAGATCGTCGGGAGTCTTCCGGCGGGCCATCGCTATTGGATTATACCTTCTTTAGGACGCTTCGACGGCGGATCGCAAGATGGGGTTTTGTGTTATTCTTCCGTAGCCTGGAAAGTGGAGTGGACAAGAGGAACGTCTCGGCAGCGGGCGCGCCAGCCGAATGGCTCCAGCCTCAACACGTCGTCCCTGGGCGGGTGGTTCTCTATTTGCTTGGTGGACGGCACAGGATTCGGGTTTGCCGCACCGCTCACCCAAGCATGGCGACCAGGCAGCCAAGGATGGACACGCAGGGAGGGGCTTGGATAGATGAGCGGGGAGGGAAAGCCGTGGTGCGGGCGCAAGAGGGCCTGAATCGGGAGGTGCGTCGCCCAGTACGCCGGCGGGCCCAGGAGGATTACCAAGCTCATCGGGCCACCTGCCGAACGCGCCATGTGGTCCAGTCGTTCTTTGTAGCTCAGGTCGCTCGAATTCTTGTATAATCCCCCGCATGTCTCGTGTTCTCGCTTTCCTAATCATGCTGTTATTGGCTACAGGTTGCGCTGCCCGGCCAACGCTCGACCCAAACCTACGGATTCAAACTGCTGTCGCTTCTACGCTAGCTGCCTTGCCGAGCCCAACGACGATCCATAGCCGAACTCCCCAGCCCACAGCAACTCCCTTCTCTCTGAATGGCTTGTTCTGCGAATACCGTTTCTGTATTGGCCATCCACCCGAGATGCCGTTCTATGACGTGGTCGCTAAGCAGAACCCGAATTCGCCTTTGGCCAGCACCTACGAGAACGGCATCCTGGCAGCACACACTCCGGCGTTGTTCATTCAACTGATCTGGCAACATGCGCCTGGCGGAAGCGACCCGACTTTTTTGATCGAACTTCTGCTCGAAGACGGTCTGGACACCCGCCTCGGAAATTACGAGACTCGGCAGATCAACCAATGGAATGTGGTCTTCAGCCCGATCACCACGACGGCCTCGCCTCTCCTCCCTTTCGGCGGGGTGGCTGGCTGGATGTGTGGCGACCGCGCCTTTGCCTGGAAGACGTATACCCCTCAAGGCAATCTGGCCGAAGGTCTGTTGCGAGAGGCGGTTGCCCGTTTTCGGTGTGAGTAACAGAGGCCGGCCCAAATGGCAGCTTGTGGAGCTTCGACCTATCGTATGTGAGCGCTCCGAGCCGTGGCAGGCGGCGGCTTTCTGCGGGGAGCCGGCCCGGGGGGTTCGCTCGGCTCGGAGGCGTCCCGCCATGCTCTTCACGCAGGAAGGGTGGCCTGCGCTGCTGACCCCCTTGGAAATAATCTAGACGATAGCGCAACTGGGGTTGGAAAGCTAGAAAGCTCCCACCACGAGGGCGATGCAGCGGGAGGATACAGCCGGCTAGAGGTTCAAGGATGGGACGAGGGGGCGAGGGCCCTTATTCCACGTCGAGGATGCCTTCGATCTTGTGTAGGTTGACGAATTGATGACAGGCTTGGATCAGCTCCGGCGAGGTCAGGCGATCGGGTCCGATCACTTTGACCACCTTGCCCATGCTGCATAGATAGTCCACCAGGGCTTTGAAGTCGCCATCGCCGCTCACCAGGACGATTTCATCGAGATGAGTCGCCTGACTGAGGATCTCTATTGCCATTTCCAGGTCCATGTTGGCCTTGATCGAACCATCCGGCAGTTTGCGTAGGGGCTTGGAGATCACCCGATAGCCGATTAATCCCAGGGCGCTAAGAAAGGAGTACTGGCCTTCATTGTCCGGATCGTAGGACATGAACGCGGTCAGGGTTACCAGGGCACCGTTTTCTAGGAGAAAGTCTCGCAGGCGATGAAAGTTGAGCTTTCCACGACCGTAGATGGTTTTGGTTGTCAGATAAATATTCTGAACGTCAACAAACACACCGACTCGTTTCATAAAAGGCAAATTCTGCTCCTTATCTCTACGAATGCTTTTTGGGGTAGACATGTGGATATTCTATCAGCACTATCTTTGCGCTTTTAGTTTCAGATCACCATATGTGCCGGATCGAGCCGTCACCCAACGCCAGATATGGAACGGAAACCCAAAAGTGCAAACATTGGGGTATCAGTTCAGGCTCTTTTTTTGCGGTTGAATAAGGGACAAGTCAGCTATCGGCATGCTCGTTTTGCTTGGCTTCTTCCCAGAGGGCATCCATTTCGGCCAAGGTCATATTCGGGAGGGTTCTCCCTTGCTCACGAGCCGCTTCTTCTATATAAGCAAAGCGTTTTTTGAAGCGCAAATTGGCTTGGCGCAAGGCCGATTCGGCATCGATCCTCTTCCAGCGCGCTAGGTTGACCAGGGCAAACAGCAGGTCGCCGAACTCGGCAGCCGCCTGCTCGGGCGAAGGCGCGTTTTTCATTTCCTCGATCTCTTCCTGGAGTTTCTGCAGGACTCCTTCAATGTGGGACCAGTCGAAGCCAACCCGCGCCGCTCGATCTTGATATTCTTGAGCTTGGGTCAGGGCCGGCAGCGAACGCGGCACGCCATCCAATAGGCCCTCGCTTCGCTTCTTTTCTGCCTGGCTCTGATTGCGTTCCTGTTCTTTCAACCGTTCCCAGTTGTGCAACACCCCCTGCACGCCGTCAATCAACGTGTCACCGAACACGTGCGGATGGCGCCGAACGATCTTGTTGTATATCCCCTGGATCACGTTGGTGATCGAAAACCGCTCTGCCTCGCTGGCGATTTGGCTTTGTAAGACGATTTGCAACAGCAGGTCGCCAAATTCTTCTTGCATCGCCTCGGCGTCGTCGGCGTCGATCGCTTCTAGGGCCTCATAGGCTTCTTGGAGCAAGTGGGTGCGCAGGGAGGCATGAGTTTGTTGGCGATCCCAAGGACAACCATCCGGCGCGCGCAGGTGAGCCACGATCTCGAGAAAGGCTTCAAAGGAGGTCCCTGGAAGCAGGGGAGGAAGATAGCAGCACAGGCTCTGTTGTCCGAAGGAAGGGATCGGATCGCTTAGCCGTCCAGGCTGAGCCTGCTGTTCGTCAACCCAGTAGATCTGGTGGTTGGGCGGGTAGACGGCCCGCAGGATGGTTGTGAGATGGGAGGCGTGTTCTGCGGAGCGAATTTCGGTGATCAAAATGGGGAACTCCGGCGGAAACGGCGGTACGTGAGCATTAGCCAGAGCCTCTGCTCGGATGAGGATCAGCCGGCTGAAGTCATGAAGGGAGCCACCCAGGCTGGACAAGGCGCGTTCAACAATAGCGAGATCCATGGATCATCCTATAAGCATGCTTGATTTCAAAGCCGGTGCGGCTAGTAGAAAAGGCAGCTCATGATGAATTGGATCGAGAGCGGACATTCTACTCAGGGAGTCGCGCCGGCAACCGGGCAAGAAAGAAAACGTAATGCGTTGCCTTTCCACGCATTACGTTCCTGGCAAAGGGGAAAAATTCCATATCAGCAGCGGGCGGTTGTTGCCCACCTCCTGTTGCTTTAGCGCTTGGTGTAGGTAGGAGCCTTGCGAGCGCGCTTGAGGCCAGGTTTCTTGCGTTCCTTGACGCGCGGGTCACGGGTCAAGAAGCCATTCTTGCGCAGGGCGGTGCGCCATTCCGGGTTGAGTTTGACCAAAGCACGCGCCAAGCCCAATCGCACAGCCTCCGTCTGGCCGGTCACGCCGCCACCTTTCACCTTGACGGTGATATCATAGCTCTGCGGGTTTTGTCCCACCACGGCCAGCGGGGCGAGGATGGATTGCAGGTCGCCAAAACGCGTGAAATAGTCCGCAACGTCTTTGTCATTCACCAGGAACTTGCCTAACCCGCTCATCATGCGAACACGGGCCACACTTTCTTTTCGTCGGCCAACACCTTCGTAATATTGGACAGACATCTTCCTTCCTTTCTTTATAGCAGAGGTTCGGGTTGCTGCATCTGATGAGGATGATCGGGGGTGGCGTAGACCTTCAACCGCTTCAACAGCTTGCGTCCCATGCGGTTGTGAGGCAACATGCCCCAAACAGCCAGGCGGATCACGCGTTCGGGGTGGGTTTTCAGCATTTCGCGCAAGGAAACTTCCTTAAGGCCGCCTGGGTAACCCGAATGACGGTAGTAGAACTTGGTGTCCAGGCGGCTACGCGTCTTGGTGCCGGTGACAGTGACACCGCCGGCATTGACGACGATCACGTAATCCCCGATGGCCACACCTGGGGTGAAAGTCGGCTTATGTTTGCCGAGCAAAATACGGGCGATGCGTGACGCCAAACGCCCTAGGTTTTGACCGTTGGCATCGATCACATACCACTTGGGTTGAATTTCTTTGGCTTTCGGATAATAGGTCTTGAACATTGCAACTCCAATTACTCGATTACACTGGGTTGATCTGCATACGTGACTTCCATCAAACACAAACCGTGGGCTGGAGCCAGGCCGGCCGGCAGGGGAACTTGCTCCTGAAGGGCCCGATCCACCTGCTCGAGGGCGAGTCGTCCTTGGGCAACCATCACTTGTACATAGACTAGACGGCGCACCATGCGGTATAGAAAGGCATCGGCCCGCACCCAATACTGCCATTCTCCGTTGGTATGGCGCCAGGTGGAAAGCAGAATCGTGCGTATGGTGGAACCACCGCGGCGCATCGGCGATCCAAAGGCAGCAAAATCGCGCCGGCCGACGAAACGGCTGGCAATGATCTGAAGGGTCTCGCCCTCCACCGCCGGCCACACCCGCCAAGCATACCGCTCCCGCAACGGATGACGAACCGGGTCACAAAACAATCGATAGCGGTACAATCGAGACGTGGCGTCGTAGCGAGGATGAAACGAGGGATCCACTTCGCGAACCAGGCGCACAGCCAGATCCTCAGGCAGATTGGCGTTGAGGGCGGCGCGCAGCGCCTCTGGGCCGTGAGGCCAATCCCAGTCCAACGAAGCGGACTGTCCCTCGGCATGAACGCCGCTATCGGTCCGGCCGGCCAGGATCACCGAGCGACCGGTCCAACCGATCCGACTCAGAGCGGCTTCGAGTTCGCCCTGCACCGTTCGTCTCCGACGCTGTCGCTGGCTTCCTTCCAGGCGAGTGCCATCGTAAGCAAGGATCAACTGGTAACGTGCCATGATCAGTAATCAGTCATCGGCAGTCAGTGTTCAGGGACTGATTACTGAAAAAACTGAACACTGAGAACTCAGCTATTCCTCCACCAACTCCAGCAGCACCATCTCCGCTGCATCGCCCTTGCGTGGACCAAGCTTCAAGATACGCGTATAGCCGCCAGGCCGAGAGGTGAAGCGAGGGGCGATGTCTTCAAAAATGCGCTTGATGAGGCGATTGTCGCCCAAGCGAGCTGCCACCAGACGCCGAGCATGCACCTTAGCCACGTCGTCTTTATCCATGCTATTTCGAGCGATGGTAATAATGCGTTCGGCCTCCCCTTGCACGGCTGCGGCCTTGGCGCGTGTGGTGCGAATCCGCTCATGGAGGAACAATTGCTTGATAAGGTTGCGCCGCAAAGCGATGCGGGCACCTTTGGTGCGTCCTAACTTGTAACCAGATACCTGATGTCGCATGTCACTCACTCCGCAGATGTTACGTTGTCTTTCAAAAAGCCCTTCTCGCGCATCTTTTGGCGGAGTTCTTCCAGGCTCTTTTCACCAAAGTTGCGAATGGACATCACAGCCTGATCGCCCTTCTCGAGCAATTCCAGCACGTCGCCCACTTTGGTGATGCCAGTGCGCTTCAGGGAGTTGTACACCCGCACCGACAAATCCAGGGCTTCTACCGGAGTTTCGGCAATCTCGCTGGCAATGCGGGTGGTGGCGCTTTCCTTCTCTATGGGCAACGCCAGCGTTTCTTCGCTGATCCCTGCGATGTAGCGCAGATGCTCGATCAGGAGGCGGCTGGCAGTGCTCAAAGCACGCTCGGGCGAGATGGTGCCATCCGTCCAGATTTCCAAGACCAGACGATCGTAGTTGGTGCTCTGGCCCACTCGAGCCGATCCCACTTCCCAGTTTACGCGGCGTACCGGGCTGAAGACAGCGTCCACCGGAAGTTCGCCGATGGGCACGTGCCCGGATCGTTCGTTGGCCGGCGAATAACCCCGTCCCCGCGCGACGGTGAACTCGATGTCAATCTTAGCCTTGGGATCGTCTACGGTGAATAGGTAAAGATCGGGGTTGACGATTTCCACTTCAGGCGGGGTGATAATGTCGGCAGCCGTCACCGTGCCCTCGCCGCGCACCTCAAGATGCATGCGAGTGCTATCCATGCCGTCCAGTTTGAGGCGCAGTTGCTTAATTTGCAACATGACCTGCATGACATCCTCGCGCACTCCGGGAATATCGCTGAACTCATGCAGCACATCCAAGATGCGCATCGATGTCACGGCCGCACCTTCTAGCGAAGATAACAGCACACGACGGAGGGCATTTCCGATCGTGACACCATACCCGCGCTCTAGCGGACTGACCACAAACTTCCCGTAATTACGAGCCTCCGCTTCGCGCTCGATTTTCGGCATGACCATGTTCGTGATACCCATCACGGTTCACCTTTCCCAATTCTCAAAAGAACCTGCCCACCTAAGGTTAACAGGTAGGATCGCCCATCCGTACTACCGTGAGTAGTATTCAACGATCAGCTGCTCGTTCAGGTTGCCATCGATCTCTGAGCGTTCAGGCATGCGCTCTACCACGCCACTCAAATTCTTGAGATCCCGTGTCAACCAGGCTGGGAAGGTGCGCTTGGCAGCCAACTCAGGCAATTGCTTGAAGTAAGACAATTTGCGGGAACCTTCGCGCACAGTCACCACATCACCCTGCTTGAGCAGCATAGACGGCACATCGGTGCGGCGTCCGTTGACCAAAAAGTGGCCATGAGTCACCAGTAGGCGTGCCTGCGCTCGGCTACTGGCAAACCCCAGGCGATAGATCACGTTATCCAGTCGCGACTCCAAAGTTTGCAGCAAGTTCAGACCAGTCAAGCCACGGCGGGAGAGAGACATCTCGTAGTAGCGTCGGAATTGTCGCTCCATCACGCCGTAGATGCGTCGGGCGCGTTGCTTGGCCCGCAATTGGCGAGCGTAGTCCGACTCGCGACCGGTGCGCGTGGCGCTGCCCCGACCACTGGTCTTGCCGTGTTGTCCGGGAGCGAAGGATCGTCGCTCAAAAGCACATTGTGGGGTGTAGCAGCGCTCCCCTTTCAGGAACAGTTTTTCACCTTCACGCCGGCAAAGTTTACAAACCGGACCGATATATTTTGCCATAGAACTTCCTCACAAATGAATTATATACGTCGCTTCTTAGGTGGTCGGCAGCCATTGTGGGGGATAGGGGTCACATCGGCAATCGAACGCACCTTCAAGCCAGCGGCCTGAACAGCGCGAATGGCATTTTCGCGACCCGGACCAGGTCCCTTCACCAACAAATCCACCTCCTGGATGCCCAACGCCTGGGCGGCTTTCACGGCTTGTTCGGCAGCCAGGCGTGCAGCAAAGGGCGTGCTCTTGCGCGACCCCTTGAATCCGGCCGAGCCGGCACTTCCCCAAGCGATGGTATTGCCCTGGAGATCGGTCACCGTCACGATTGTGTTGTTAAATGATGCAAAAATGTGAATCTGCCCCACCGACAAGGTGCGTTTGGTTTTTTTGGCGCCGCTGGAGCGCCGCGCAGAACGAACACTTTGAGCCATGGTATATCTCCTCCCTAGCTTATTTCTTAGCGCCGCGTCGGCGTCCACGCCCGGCGACCGTCTTGCGGGGTCCCTTGCGGGTGCGCGCGTTGGTGCGGGTACGCTGACCGCGAACCGGCAAATTGCGACGATGACGCAGGCCGCGATAGCAGCCAATCTCGATCAGGCGCTTGATGTTCATTTGCACTTCGCGACGCAAATCACCTTCGATTTTGTAATGCCTCACAATGTAATCGCGCAACGCAGCCGTCTCAGCTTCTGTCAAATCCTTGACGCGTTTGTCTGGATCGATCTTGGTCGCCGCCAGAATTTCCTGCGCGCGCGTCCGACCAATTCCGTAAATGTAGGTCAGGCCAACTTCCACCCGCTTATTGCGGGGCAGGTCAACGCCTTCAATACGAGCCATACCTCACCTATCCCTGTCGCTGTTTGTGCTTTGGATTTTCACAGATCACGTACAACTTACCCTTGCGCCGCACGATCTTGCACTTAGCACAGCGCTTTCGAATGGAAGGGGAAACTTTCATGCTATTGACTCCTTGCTCTTTTCATCCTAGATAGCCAAAGTTTAAATTATATACATACTGCTCAATTTCGTCCAGTCGCGTGGGCTTGTTCAAAAAATCGTTCTCCAGGTAAGTTTTCGATTGCGGAACAGCCGTCTGAAAAGGAGCACAAAAAGAGAGAGGCACATGTGCGGGTTACAGTAAACAGACTTATTGAACAAGGCCAGTCGAGGTCTCTGCGAAGTAAGGGACAGTCAGGATGAGAGGGTCTCCTGAAGTGACGGCCACCGTGTGCTCAAAGTGAGCCGTCAACGAACCATCGGCAGAGACCACCGTCCAGCCGTCAGCAAGGACACGGGTTTCGTGGGTTCCCACCAAGACCATCGGTTCCAGGGCGATGGTCATGCCAGGCCGCAGCCGAATGCCCGTTCCGGGTTTGCCGTAGTTGGGCACCTGAGGCCCTTCGTGCATTTGGCGCCCAACGCCGTGGCCGGTGTATTCGCGCGTAACGTGGTAGCCGAAGTCTTCCACATATTTCTGGATAGCCGCCGAGACATCGCCCGTGCGATAGCCGACACGCATCTTCTCGATGCCGGCCCACAATGCCCCTTCGGTCACTTCCAGCAATCGCCGCGCTTCTTCCGAGATCTCGCCCACGCCAGCGGTGAACGCCGAATCGGCCACAAACCCATCCAACACCGTCCCACAGTCAACCGAGACGATATCCCCTTCATGCAACTTACGATTCTTCTTGGGGATGCCGTGCACCAACTCAGCATTGATGCTGACGGTGATGGACGCCGGAAAAGGCGGATGCCCATATCCCTTGAACGGCGAATAGCAATTGTACTTGCGCAACACTGCTTCTGCCGCCTCGTTCAGATCGGCTGTAGAAACGCCCGGTTTTAAAAGTACCCTAACGGCAGCCAGGGCTTCTGCGTTGATCCGGCCGGCTTCGCGCATAATGGCCAACTCAGCCGGGCTTTTGAGATGGATCTGGCGCGCCCACTTCATGACAGGTGACTCAGTGCCAGAAGAAATGTCTGGGTGACTTGCTCGATATCCTGCGCACCGTCAATCTCAACCAGCAGGCTGCGCTGACGATAGTGCTCGATGAGCGGCGCCGTCTGCTCCAGGTAGACTCGAATGCGCCGCAAGACGGTTTCCGACTTATCGTCCTCGCGCTGGTAGAGTTCTGAGCCATCGAAGTCACAGATGCCAGGGCGCTTGGGAGGGTTGTTCTTTTCATGGTAGATATGTCCCTGCGCCCGACAAGTCCATCGTCCCGACAAGCGTTCCAACAGAACACTCTCAGGCGCCGATAGGTAGGGGACCAGGTTCACTTGAGCGTTGAACTCAGTGAGCATGGCATCCAGCGCCTGGGCCTGGGAGATGGTGCGAGGAAAGCCATCCAAGATGGCACCAGCCTGACAATCCGGTTGGCGTAAGCGCTCCCGAATCATCGCAATTGTGACTTCATCTGGCACCAATTCGCCCCGGTTGACATATCCCTGAGCGATCTGTCCCAGTTCGGTTTGGTTTTTCAGGTGCTCACGAAACAGGTCTCCCGACGAGATGTGAGGTAGTCCTGTCCGTTCGGCTAGGATTCTGGCCTGCGTTCCCTTACCCACGCCAGGTGGGCCGAGAAAGACAATGAAAGTGGGCATGTGCATCTCCCGTCCGTGAGATCGAACGGATAAATCACTTCACCAATAGCGTATCTTCATACCCATGCAATTTCAGTTCGGCTTCAATGTTAAGGAAAGTATCACGCACGACGCCAACCACAATCAGCAAGCCCGAGGAAGAGACCAAAAACAGGCCGGCCGAAGCGCTGGCAGTGCTGATGTTGAACGAACGCAGGATCAAGCTGATCAGGAAGGGCATAACTGCCACAATGCCCAAGAGCAGCGCGCCCGGCAACGTGATCAAGCTTTGCACACGTTTCAGATAACGTTGGGTAGCCGCTCCGCGGTTGACACCCGGGATTTGTGCGCCGACGCGTTTCAGATTTTCGCCGTAATTCTGCTGATCGAACAACACAGTGGTGTAGAAAAAGGTGAACGCCACCACCATGACAAAATAGAGCAGCCAATACAGGGTGCCTTCACCGCCCAAATTGCGTTGGAGCCACAACGCGCTGTTCTTAACCCACAACGTTTCCGACTGATTGAAGTAGCTGGCCACAATGACCGGGAATTGAAGCAAGGCGCTGGCGAAGATGAGCGGGATCATGCCGGCCATGTTGACCATAAGCGGCAACGTTCCCTTGACCGGCATGGACATGCGATTGCCAACGCGTCGCCCAGGATACATCACCGGCACATTGCGTCGCCCTTGCTGGATATAGACGATGACAAAGATCGTTGCCACGATCACGATCACCATCACGGCCAGAAGCACCCAACGATAGGTTTCATCGCCGATGATGGTGATGAGATTGTTCGGCATATGGGCGACAATGCCGGCGAAGATGATCAGCGAGAGTCCTTGGCCGCGGATGCCGTACTCTGAGATCAACTCACCCAACCAGATGGCAAACATCGTTCCGGCGGTCATCGCCAAGAGGGTGGTGATCGAGGACAGGATCAGCTCACCGTGGAAACCAAACGGCACAATGGTCTGATTGGCCAGCGAGTTGAAAATATTGATCTGTCCGATGGCCGATAGAGCAGCCATTGGAACAGCCAAGTAGTACGTCCATCGCTCCATCCACTTGCGTCCTTCGCGCGGGTCATCCTGCATGCGCCGCTGTAGCGAGGGGATGATCGGCACCAACAACTGCAGGATGATCTGAGCAGTGATGTAGGGATACACGCCCATGGAGAGCAGGGAGAAGTTGGAAATCGTGCCGCCAGACAGCAAGTCCAAGAAGTTCAAGAAGTTTCCGCCAGTGCTTGTCGCTGTGGCAGTAAACGCTTCTAGAGCGGCATGATCGATCCCTGGCACCGGAACGTTGGCCGCCAAGCGGTAGACACTCAAGATGGCGATCGTGATCAACAATTTACGACGGATGTCTGGTGAGTTCCAGAGATGTCGCAGGTAGCGCCAGAGGGAGAATTTCTTTTGAGCCATTTCTTCTCCTGTGAAGATTCCACCTAGGCGATCAGTTCCACCACACCGCCGGCTGCTTCGATTTTCGAGCGGGCCGAAGCGCTGATCCGATGAACGCGGACCTTAAGCGGAACGTTCACCTCGCCGCGGCCCAGGATCACAACCGGGTTGCGCTCATCACGCAGCAAATGAGCTGCGGCCAACGTCTCCGGCGTCACCTCGGCGTTGGGGCCAAAGACCTGAGCCAACTGATCAAGATTGACCTCGTTGTACTCGATCCGACGGATGAGGCGAAATCCCTCGCCGCGCATGAAAGGCAGACGGCGATAGAACGGCAGATTGCCACCTTGCCGATAGAGCCGGCCCTGTTCGCCGGAGCGCGCGTTTTGACCTTTCGTGCCGCGCCCGGCGGTCTTACCCTGGCCGGCCGAAATTCCTCGCCCGACGCGCTTCCGCTCCTTCTTGGAACCCGGATTGGGTACAAGCTCGTGTAGTTTCATAGCTTCACTCTTCCACTCGAACCAGGTGAATCACCTTGTTGATCATCCCACGCAGTGCCGGCGTATCCTGATGCTCCACCGTTTGATTCAAGCGCCGCAACCCCAAGACGCGCACGGTGTGCTTTTGATCTTTAGGATAACCGATCGGGCTTCTGACCAGGGTGATCTTCAGGGTTTTTCGGAGTTGACCTTTCTTAGGCATGCTTCTTCCTCCGTTCCCAGAACGGCAACAACTCGCTGACCGGCTTGCCGCGGCGCACCGCCTCGACATACGGCGAGCGCATCTTGTCCAGAGCAGCAAACGTGGCCTTGACCACGTTCAAGACATTCGACGAACCCATGGACTTGGTCAAAATATCGCGCACGCCGGCCACCTCCAACACGGCGCGCACCCCACCGGCTGCGATCACGCCGGTGCCGGGCGAGGCCGGCTTGAGCAACACACGCGCTCCGCCCACCTTGCCGATCATTTCATGCGGAACAGTGGTCCCAAACAGATTGACCTGATGCAAATTCTTGCGAGCGCGTTCTGAAGCCTTACGCATGGCATCGGGGACGGCATTCGCCTTGCCAACCCCTAAACCGATCGTGCCCTTCTTATCGCCAACCACAACCGTCACGCGGAACTGGAAACGGCGGCCGCCCTTGACCACTTTGGCCACGCGCGCAATCTCGATCACGCGCTCTTCATAGGCGTCCTGGGCTTCCAATTCCGAATGTTCAAGAGTGGGATCGTATTCGGACATGCTTCACTCCATTTAACTAGAACTGCAGTCCACCTTCGCGCGCCCCTTCGGCCAAGGCCTTCACGCGCCCAAAATAGCGGAACCCACCGCGATCGAAGACCACGGTCTTAATACCTTTACTCAACGCGCGTCGGGCCATTTCTAGGCCGACCAGTCGAGCTTTTTCCACTTTACTCTTGCCCTTAAGCGACTCGCGTAGTTCTTTATCGATGGTGGAGGCTGAAATCAGGGTGCGGCCGACCTGATCGTCAATCACCTGAGCGTAGATCTGAGTAAGGCTGCGAAACACGCTCAAACGAGGACGCTCCGCAGTGCCAAACACCTTTTTGCGAACGCGCAGGTGGCGGCGCCAACGCGCTTCTGTGCGAGTTTTCTTCGGCATGATTTACTTCCCTCCTTTCCCGGTCTTACCAGTCTTACCGGCCTTGCCGGCCTTGCGTCGAATCTTCTCACCTTGATAGCGAATGCCTTTCCCATGGTACGGTTCGGGAGGGCGAACCTTGACGATCTCGGCCGCTACCTGCCCCACCACCTCTTTGTCGTACCCCAAGACCTTGATCTGACGGGTCTTGGCATCCACTTCAAAACTCACACCGGGCGGCGGAGCAACCTCAATCGGGTGGGAATATCCCATGTACAACAATAGATTCTTACCGCTCATCTCAGCGCGGTAGCCGACACCTTCCACTTCGAGCACTTTCTCAAAACCCTGGCTCACGCCGTGGATCATATTGGCCAACACCGCGCGTGTTGTGCCATGCAGGGCGCGCTCGATGGGAGTATCCCCCCAACGAACAACCCGAAGCTGACCATCATCCAGAACGATCCCAATCAGGGGCGAGAAGGTTCTGCACAGTTCGCCCTTGGGTCCCTTCACCGTTACCGTCCGGTTCTCAATCTGAACCTGCACGCCGGCCGGGATGGGAATGGGCATACGTCCAACACGAGACATAAGAGCCTTCCTCCTGCTTACCAGACCTTACAAAGGATCTCACCACCCACACCCAGTTGGCGGGCGCGCGTGCCGGTCATTACCCCTTTCGGGGTAGAGAGAATGGTGATCCCCAGGCCGGAAAGAACCCAAGGAATATCGCGCTTGCGGGTGTAGATGCGGCGGCCTGGTTTGCTGACGCGCTCCAGCCCGGTGATCACTGGCCGGCGTTCGCGCCGCTCACCGACGTATTTGATCTTCAGCCGCAACACTTTATGGGCTGGGATTTCCCCTTCCACGACATCGTATCCATCCAGGAAACCCTCTTCCTTTAGGATCTTAGCGATCTCAACCTTGATCTTTGAACTAGGCATCGCCACCTGAGTGTGGCCGGCCATCACCGCATTGCGGATCCTCGTCAGCATATCGGCGATCGGATCATTCACAGACATCACTACCTCCATTTGCCTATGCCTACCAGGATGCCTTCTTCACCCCGGGAATCTCGCCTTTCAAGGCTAATTCCCGAAAACAGATGCGACACAGGCCAAAGCGGCGAATATAGCCACGCGGGCGCCCGCACCGATAACAACGGTTGCGTACCTGTACTGCCCGCCGGCGGCGAAGTTCTCGAAATTGCATTGCTTTCTGTGCCATAGGTCACGCTTCCTTTTTCCGAAACGGCATTCCCAGCAACTCCAGCAGAGCACGCGCCTGATCGTCGTTCTTAGCGGTAGTCACAATCGTGATCTCCATCCCGCGTAGCTTGTCGATCTTGTCATACTCGATCTCCGGAAAGACCAATTGATCCTTCAAGCCAAGCGTGTAATTGCCACGACCGTCAAAGGCGTTCGGTGAAACGCCTCGAAAATCGCGTACCCGCGGCAACACAATGTTAAACAGGCGATCCAAGAAAGCCCACATCCGCGCCCTGCGCAAGGTGACCTTCATCCCAATCACCCGGCCCTCGCGCAGCTTGAAGCCGGCGATGCTCTTGCGAGCTTTGGTTTGCACCGGCCGCTGGCCAGTGATCGTCATCAGGTCAGCCATGGCATACTCCAACGCTTTCGGATTGTCCAAGGCCTCTCCAAGACCGATGTTGACCACCACCTTCTCGATGCGCGGCACTTGCATCACATTCCTGTAATTGAAGGCCTTCAGCAACGCCGGAACGGCCTCCTTGCGATAGCGTTCCAACAATCTGTTCATAGGTCGTCATAGCTCCCTAATCGATCAAAGCCTCGCACTTCTTGCAAACGCGGTGCAGGCCATTCTCATCGCGCTGGATGCCCACCCGAGTTGGCTGATTGCATTTTGGGCAAACCAGCATCACGTTTGAAACATCGATCGGCGCTTCAAACCTGATGCGCCCCGGGTTGATCTGACGCCCGGTCCGCATCTGCACCCGTCGCTGATGCTTGGTGCGTAGGTTGACACCCTGAACGACCACGCGGTGTTCAGCGAGGATCACGCGGATCACCTCGCCGCGTTTTCCCTTATCCTCCAATTTGCCGCTGATCACTTGAACGGTATCACCTTTTTTGATCTTCAGTTTCATCCTACTACTCCCACGCCAGCCTAAATCACTTCTGGTGCTAGCGAAACGATTTTCATGAACCCTTTTTCACGCAGTTCACGCGCCACCGGTCCAAAGATACGCGTGCCCTTCGGGTTCAAGCCATCGGAGTCAAGGATCACAGCCGCATTGTCATCGAAGCGAATGCGCGAACCATCCTCGCGACGCCACTCCTTCGAGCAGCGCACAATCACAGCCCGCACGATATCGCTTTTCTTGACTGATCCTTGCGGTGAAGCCGATTTGACGGTGGCCACGACAACGTCGCCTACGCGGCCATATTTGCGCTTGGACCCACCCAACACGCGAATCACCAGGATTTCTCGCGCGCCGGTGTTATCGGCAACATTCAGGATCGACTCTTGCTGGATCATGCCTGCCCTCCTGGCGCTTTCTCAGGTCCAGTCTGTCCTGCAGAATCACCGCTCAACACGGGCTCCACATCCACTGTAGCTACAGTTCCCACAGCCGTGTCTGCTGCACGCGAGGCGCGTTTGAGCACTGCCTCCACCACCCAGCGCTTGCGGCGCGAAAGGGGACGCGCCTCCACCAAGCGCACCTCATCGCCCACCCGACAGCCAAGCTCATCGTGCGCCATGACGCGCTTGCTGGAATGGACCACCTTTTTGTATAACGGGTGGCGATAGACACGGGTAATCTCCACCACAACCGTCTTGGTCATTTTATCGCTGGTGACCACACCAGTGATACGACGACGTCTGTTCATGCTTTACCTTCCTCTATCAAGGCCTTTTCCTCTTCGGCGTTGCGCTCGTTGAGGATGGTGAGTATGCGAGCGATGTCGCGGCGGAGCAAGCGCAAACGACTCGTATCGGTCAACTGGCCGGTCACCCGTTGAAAGCGCAAGTTCATGAGTTCCTCACGAGCGTCTGCCAATCTGGCTTTCAGCTCTTCGGTATTCAGGTTGCGAAGTTCCTTTGCCTTCATGTCTCACTCCCTGCCTCATGACGAGCAGCGATCTTGGTCTTGATCGGGAACTTGTACTGGGCATTTCGCAAGGCTTGCAAAGCAATTTCTTCCGGCAAACCGCCGACCTCAAACATAATGCGACCCGGCTTAACCACCGCCACGTAATACTCCACATTCCCTTTACCGCCGCCCATACGAGTCTCCGGGGGTTTGTGGGTGTAGGGCTTATCTGGGAAGATGCGAATCCACACCTTGCCGCGTCGTTTCATCTCACGAACGATCACGCGACGCGCGGCTTCGATTTGACGGGCCGTAATCCACGCCGGCTCTAACGCTTGCAGGCCATAGTCGCCAAAGACGACCTCTGCCCCGCGATATGCCTTGCCCTTCAGGCGACCGCGCATTTGTTTGCGCCACTTAACTCGTTTCGGCATCAACATAATTCACACTCCATCTCGCCCGATGCGCATCGCTATTCACTCACATACACGCCCTCGGTCGCCTCGACTTTTTCTTCTGCTTCAGGCATGGCTTCACCTTTGTAAATCCAAACCTTCACGCCGATTTGACCATAGGTGGTGGTAGCTTCTGAACGGGCGTAATCAATGTTTGCTCGCAGCGTTTGCAGGGGCACGCGTCCTTCCCGCAACCAGACACTGCGGGCCATCTCGGCGCCGGCCAGACGGCCGGCCACCTCGATTTTGATCCCTTGCGCCCCTTGTTTCATAGCGGCCTGGATGGCGCGCTTCATGGCACGACGATAAGCAATACGGCGCTCCAGTTGATCGGCGATGTTCTCGGCAACCAAGAAGGCATCCAAATCGGGCGCAGTGATCTCCTTGATGTCCAACTCCACCTTTTTCCCGATCAGAGACTCCAGCGCTTGACGAATCTTCTTGACGCCTTCTCCCTTGCGACCGATCAGGATGCCCGGCTTGGCCGTGTGGATGATCACCTTGGTTTTGCCAGGGAAGCGCTCCACCTCGATGCACGAAATACCTGCTTTGCGTTCTAGGACGGCTTCCGGCAACTTCTTGCGCAACTTAAGGGCCGGCAGACTGGCGGCTACGCCGCCCTTGGAGTCCAACCCCATGAGCAGGGTGCGAATGGCCAGGTCCTGATGGAGCTGTTCCCGATAATCCTTGCCCTCAGCAAACCAACGGCCTTGCCAAGTGGTATTGATGCTCAGGCGCATGCCGATCGGATGTACTTTGCGACCCATACTCGTTTCGTCCTTTCCTAGGATTCGCGCTCGCGCAACACAACCGTCACGTGCGACGAGCGGCGCAAAATCGGTTTGAAACGACCTCGCGCTCCGAAGCGCCGCCACTTGCGGGTGGGCGCCTCATCGGCGTAAATCTTGGCAATATACAAGTCATCCCGACTGATGCCAAAGTTCTCTTCGGCATTGGCAATGGCGGAGGCCAATAACTTGCGCAGCGGCCCTGCCGGACGCCTGGTCTCAAAACGCAACAGTTCCATGGCTTCGTTGACGGGCCGGCCACGCACCAAGTCCACCACTAGACGAACTTTCTGGGGAGCGATCGGCAAATACCGCAAGTGTGCACGAATATCGGTCATAGCCGCTCTCCTACTTCCTCGCCGAAGCTTCCTTGGTCGTATGACCACGGAACAAGCGCGTGGGGGCGAATTCGCCCAGGCGATGGCCCACCATGTTCTCGGTAATGTAGATCGGAACGTGCCGGCGGCCATCATGCACAGCGATGGTGTGCCCGACCATTTGGGGGAAGATCACACTATCACGGCTCCACGTACGAATCACGCGCTTTTCGCCTCGGGCGTTCATCTCTTCAATCCGCTTGAGCAATTTCGGGTCAATGTATGGTCCCTTCTTCAATGAACGAGACATAGTTCTCTTCCTCGTTTATCGCTATCGACTCTTCTTGCTACGACGACGAACAATGTACTTATCGGTCTGCTTATTACGACGCGTGCGATATCCCAGCGTGGGTTTGCCCCAGGGGGTGCGCGGACCAGGCTTGCCAATCGGCTGCCGGCCCTCACCACCACCATGGGGATGATCGCGGGGGCTCATGGCCGAACCCCGCACCGTCGGCCGAATTCCCAAATGGCGCTTGCGCCCGGCCTTTCCCAGCTTGATGTTGCTATGGTCCAGGTTGCCAACCTGCCCGATCGTGGCATAGCAGGCCTGACGGATCAAACGCACCTCTCCTGAAGGCAGACGCACCTGGGCATAATCGCCTTCTTTTGCCAGCAGTTGCGCCGCTGCGCCGGCCGACCGCACCAACTGCCCACCCCGACCCTCTTTCAACTCAATGTTGTGGATCATCGTTCCAACCGGAATGTTGGCAATCGGCAGGCTGTTGCCGGGGCGGATCTCGGCGTTCGGTCCAGACATCACCATATCGCCGACCTTCAATTCCAGGGGTGCCAGGATGTATCGCTTCTCGCCGTCTGCGTAATGGAGGAGCGCCAGACGGGCCGTGCGATTCGGATCGTATTCAATCGCCGCTACACGAGCCGGAATGCCGTGCTTGTCGCGCTTGAAATCCACAATTCGCAGATAGCGGCGATGTCCACCGCCACGATGACGAACGGTGATACGCCCATACATATTCCGACCGCCGGTCTTGCGCAGCGGGACGACCAGCGAGTGCTCCGGCTCGGTTTTGGTGATCTCCTCGAACGTATAGCCGGTCCTCCCTCGCTGACCAGGGGTCACCGGTTTATATTTCTTGACAGCCATTACCGCACTCCTTCGAACATCGGCAGAGTCTGGCCGGCAGCCAGCGTAACGATCGCCTTCTTGTAGCCTGACTTGCGCACCAGAAGACGACGACTGCGGGCGCGACGGCCACGCTTTGCCGGGACATTAACGATATTGACGCGCACCACGTCTACGTCATACAGTGTCTCGATAGCGTCTTTCACCATCGTGCGAGTGGCGTCTGGCGCCACTTCAAACACGTACTGGTTCAGACGGGTTTGGTACATGGACTTTTCAGTGATGATCGGACGGCGCAACACATCATAAATCGTAGTCATGGCTCACTGTTCTCCTTCCTGCCCAAGACGCGCCGTCAGCACATCCAGCGTCTTAAGGGGCATCACGATCTTGTCGTAACCCAGCAGATCGCGAAGGTTCAGATATGATGCCAAAAGCACTTTTGCGCTGGGAATGTTCGCTGCCGAACGCATCGCCATATCGTACACCTGATCCTTCTCTGGCAACAGCAACAAAGCACTCGAGCTGCCAACAAGCCGCTTCAAGGCCTCCGCCATCAATCGAGTGCGCGCTTCGGCCAACTTCATCTCATCGACCAGGACAATCCCAGCCTCCTGGGCTTTGATCGTCAACGCCGATCGCAAGGCTGCTCGACGCATCTTCTTGGGCATCCGTTGAAGATAACTGCGAGGCCGAGGGCCATGTACACGACCGCCGCCTACCCATTGTGGCGCACGAATCGAACCCTGGCGAGCCCGCCCAGTCCCTTTTTGACGCCACGGCTTACGACCCCCACCCGATACTTCACTACGTGTCTTGGTTTTGTGGGTGCCAAGACGGGCGTTGGCCATTTGGCGTTGATACGCCTGGTGCATCAGATCAACGTTGACCTTGGCCTCAAAGATAGAGGCGGGCAATTCCACCTCGCCGACTTTCTGAGCTTCCATGTTGAAAACGTCTGCTTTCATCTCATCACCCTCGCGCCTATTGCTTGCGCGCCTCCTTGATCAGGACAATACCACCTTTCGGACCAGGAACAGCGCCGCGCACAGCGATCAGATTCCGCTCCGGATCCACTATCATGACCCGCAGCCCTTGTACGGTCACCCGTTCGCTCCCCATATGCCCCGAACGACGGGTACCCTTGTACACACGGCCCGGGGTCGTGTTGGAACTGCTAGCGCCTGGCGCCCGTGTGCGGTCCGATGCGCCATGGGTTTTCGGTTGGCGGTTGAAATGGTGCCGCTTGATGACGCCGGCAAACCCTTTCCCCTTGCTGGTACCGGTGACATCCACACGCTCTCCCACCGAGAACACCTCAACGGTCACCCTATCGCCGACGTTGACCTCGGGGTTCTTGGCCCAAAATTCTCGCAGGAAGCGCAACGGCGGAAGATTCTTTGCTTTAAGATGTCCCAACTTGCCGCCGGTCAGACGCTTCGTGGACACCTCACCAAAGCCCAATTGCACCGCAGAGTACCCCGCTTTTCCCGGGGTCCGAATCTGGGTAACGTAACATGGCCCAGCTTCGATGAGAGTCACGGCGTGAGCAACACCCTGCTCATCGAAGATCTGGGTCATGCCGATCTTCTTTCCAATCAGCCCTTTCAACATCTCCTTTTTCTCCTAACAAAAGTTTGCTCGAGACTGTCAGTCCGGGCTAGGACTACATCATCTCACAGGCGACACAGTCAACCGTCTGATCGCGACGCACAGAGGTTGGTAGCATCCACGACGCAGACTGTTCTTATGCCGCTTTCCCAAGGGTAGGTTACTCACCTGTTCTCGTGGCCGGCTCTGCACATCCGTTGGCGAACAGCCACGAGTTCATTCCATCCATCCGAGATCTCCGTTGGAAAACGGCTAGATCTTGATCTCAATATCCACGCCCGCCGGCAAGTTCAGACGCATGAGCATATCTATCGTCTTTGAGTCAGGGTCCAACACATCAATCAAGCGATTGTGCGTGCGGATTTCAAAATGCTCATGCGAGTCCTTATCGATGAAAGTCGAGCGACGTATTGTAAACCGTTCTATCTTAGTTGGCAAGGGTACTGGCCCCACCACGCGGGCGCCGGCCCGTTCTGCCGTCTCCACAATGCGCCTGGCAGACTGATCAAGAATACGATGATCATAGGCTTTCAAGCGAATACGAATTCTCTGCTTAGTCATGGTCCAACCTACTCAAGAATCTTGGTGATCACGCCGGCGCCGACGGTCAAACCGCCTTCACGGATGGCGAACTTCGAGCCCTGCTCCAACGCCACCGGCACGATCAACTCCACTTCCAGGTTCACGTTGTCGCCCGGCAT
>Ga0116210_1000065_pt1 | contig 98553 bp, 62 predicted proteins | sample TshhotsprinmetaG_FD_94483 | JGI IMG/M metagenome (GOLD analysis project Ga0116210, IMG submission 94483) | Hot spring microbial communities from South Africa to study Microbial Dark Matter (Phase II) - Tshipise hot spring metaG | ecosystem: Environmental > Aquatic > Thermal springs > Hot... | reverse complement strand
TGAGTCCCCAGCAATTCTTGCTCTTGCTTTAGCATCGCGAGCTTGCGCTCCAACACAGCGAGGTTTTGAACCCTACGCTGCTGTTCCGCAGCGAGGGTTGCCAACGCGGTTTCCCGATCGTGGACCTCCTGCTGGAGGCTTTCCAACAAGTTCATTTGTTCCGCGAGCTCCGTTTGCCATTGGGCTATTCTCTCGCGCAAATGCCGAAGTTCGCTTCGGCGGGAAACCAAGCCACGGATAGCTTGCCGGGGCCCAATGGTCGTAACACCGTCGCAACCCACCCATTCTCCTGAGAGGGTGACAAAGCTGATACCGGTGCCCAGGTTTCGGGTAAGCTCTAAAGCCCGACGAAGGTGATCTACCACCCAAATGCCGCCTAAGAGCCGCTCCAAAAGCGGACGAAACGCCGCCTCCGTGTGAACAAGCGAGTCAACCCGGGCAATTACCCCTGGTTGACCGTAAAGATTAATGGGCCGTAACGGCGGCCACGGAGGCAAATCATTCAGCCAAAGAATACCCGCTTGCCCTTCTAGTTCCCCACTGAGGGAGGCCAAAAAATCCAGTAACTCCGGATCCGGATAGGCGACTAAGTACTGGCTGCGATCGCCAAGAGCCAAGTCGATCAGACTTGCCGCCTCCCATTCCACGCGAATCAGATCGACCAAAAGGCCCACGAGATGTCGCAGCGGACCATCGGGCGAAGTTTCCTTTATTTGCAAAAGTTGCCGCGTCCCAGGAGCAACCCCTTCTAGGGATCTCTCCCACTGCTCGAGAATTGCCATTCGCTCGGCGGCCGCTGCATGATGCTGACGCGCTTCGTTCACCTGTTCCCGATGAAGCGAAAGTCTCCGCCGTAATTCCGCCAGTTCCTCCTGAGCTTTCTGCCAAGCTTCGGTACACGCGTTTAACGCTGATTGCTCGGTGCTCTGTTGGGCCTCCGTTTGCTCGAGATCCTGCCGTATTTGTTCGTAACGGGCCCGGAGTTCCTGGAGCTGAAGTGTGAGCCGGTTACCCGCTTCAATGGCGGATTCGTCTTGTGCGCGAATAGCCGCGCAAGAAGCCTCCAGTTGGGCAATCGCCTGCACACCCTGAAGGTGCTTTGCCCGATTTTCCTCAATCTGCGCCCTGAGTTCTTGGAGTTGTTGCTCAAGGAGTTTGTCAGCTTGTTTGATACGCTCGAGAGCTTCTGCAGCTTCCTGGCAATGTCGCTCCGCTTCCAGAAGGCGTTTTTCGGCCTCCTCATGGTTTACTAGTTCAAGTCTGACTTGCACAAGGGTACTCAGCCATTGCTCCCGAAGTCGACCGAGGCGGACATCTACTTCCCGCAGCATCTGGAATTCATGCTCCAATTGCGACTGTATCGCAGCGATCCTCTCTCGGACTTGAGCGGCATCGGCCTCGAGCCGATTTAACCTTTCGTCCTGATTCGCCAAGGCAGCTTCCAGATGAGCAAAGCGGCTCTCAAGGCTATTCAGGGTCTCAGATGTCGCACTATGCTGGTGCCGGAATCGTTCGAGTGCTTCGCGGCATTCGCGCAGTCGATTATTCCAAGCACTCCAATCGACTTGCGCGAGGACCAAACGTAATTGCTGAAGCCGGTCCGTGTATTGCTGGTATCGGCGTGCCTTAGCGGCCTGGGCTCGCAGGCTTTTGAGTCGGCTTTCCAGCTCATTGACAAGATCCCGCAGCCGAAGCAGACTTTGTTCAATTCGCTCCAGCCTTCGTTGGGCTTCCTGCTTTTTTAGTCTGTAGCGGCTGATACCGGCGGCTTCCTCGAAGATAACTCGGCGATCCCGGGGCGAAGATTGCAGCAGAATGTCCACCTTCCCTTGTTCAATCACACAGTAAGCACTTGTGCCCAACCCCGTTCCGCTGAGCAAATCGCGCAGATCTCTGAGCCGACATACTTGTCGGTTCAGAAGATACTCGCCTTCACCCCCGCGGTAGAAACGACGGGTGATGTGTACCTCTTGGGTGTCGATCGGAAGTATTCCGGAGGTATTATCGAGCGTTACGGTGATTTCCGCTGCGTTCATGGGCCTCCGCGTGCTGGATCCGTTGAAGATCACGTCCGCCATTTCTTGACCGCGAAGGCTCTTGACGCTCTGTTCCCCCAGTACCCATTTGATGGCGTCGACCACATTCGATTTACCGGAGCCATTCGGACCGACAATCGCCGTAATCCCCGGCGGGAATTCAAACCAGGTTCGTTCCGCGAAGCTCTTAAACCCGAATAGCTCTAACGCTTTGAGCATAAAACTGACTCACCTAGCAATGATTTCCTGCGAACATGCCGAACCGAAAAAAAGTTGGAGGATAGCTAATACGAAATCACGATAGCCAAAACAAAATACACTCGATACCCCGCGATGAAACACGCCTTGCCGCGGAAAGCCGCACCACCGGAAAATCAATATCCCCAATAAACAAGGCGATAGGGATCTCCCTTTTAGGTCTTTCACTAAGTCTCCACAGCGCTCCCAAGCCCGACAATCATTACGGCCCCTCAACCGTCATGACCCGTTCACAAATAGATTGACGCCGCTTTGGCGATACCGGATTTATCTTACCGCGAGGATGCCAGCCGGGGCCGTTAATTTTGGGCTTTCCCTCGTTAAGATTTTTGAGAATTGCTTCCTGAATTGCTTAATTATCCTAACTTGCCAATTTGCGCCAACGGTGTTTTTTCGGCCCAAAAATTGATTCGGAAGCAATCGCCTCCCCAGTCGCGCCGGCTCTACCTAGCGACCCCAAAAACGGAGTTAGTTCTGCCCCCTCAGACTCCTTCCCACGCCTCTCCTCAGGTAATCAAAGCCCTGCGCGGCCCCGTCAGGCCCGGCCTGAGACTACCCCCTCCGCAAACTAGAGGTCAATCCCGAGGGGGTGGGCTTCCTGTCCAGTGCTTGACGGATCGATCTGGCGAATCCAAAAAGCCGCAGCAGTAGAGGAAATCATGCTTGTGACACGAGCGGGAACAGACGCGATTCCGACTTTACTCCACCGCGCGAGGGAGAAAATGTGGTCAAGTCTGTGGTGCCTAACGATTACTCGCACGATCTTAGTCCAGTCGCGCGGTGTCAACGGCGAATTTGACGTGTGCCCCCTGTGGGGCAAAAGCGATCCCGTGCAAGTGGCTCGTTAGCACGGCGGTGCCGGTTCCTGCTGGGTAATGCAGTGATACGCCCCCAACCCCCAGCATAAATCGCGAGCCGGCAGACCGACAACGCGGCGCCCGGGGAAAAGCCGGCCCAAAATGTTCTGCGCTTGAACATCAGCCGGATCGTCAAACGCTGGCACAATTACAAGCTGATTCGCGATGTAGAAGTTCAGGTAGCTGGCGGGAACCCGCTGGTTTTCGATCTCAATCGGTCGGGGCATAGGTATGGGTATGAGCTCCACGGGACGCCCCTCGGCATCCTCTGCCGCCGATAGTTGCCGCCACAATTCGCGGAGCGGCCCGTAATTAATATCGGCCGGGTCTTGCTCGCTTGCCACCACAACCACCCTCGGGCCCACAAAGCGCGCCAGTTGGTCTACATGTCCATCCGTGTCGTCCCCGGCAATCATGGCCTCCACCCAAATAATCCGCGCGACCCCGAAAAAAGCCTTTAAGCATTCGGAAAGGAACTCTTGGCTGACGTAAGGATTCCGGTTTGGATTAAGCAGGCAATTCCGTGCTGCCAAGAGCGTGCCGCGACCGTCGGTGTCGACCGCTCCGCCTTCCAACACCAGGGGCACTACGAAGCGATAGTATCCCAATCGTTCGGCGATTTGCCGGGGAACCAAATTATCCAAATCATAGGGCGGATATTTGTTCCCCCAGGCGTTGTAACGCCAGTCTACGAGAACCAAAGGCGGCTGACAACATTCGGAAATAAGAAAAATTGGCCCGTGATCTCGCATCCATGCGTCGTTAGTCGGAATGTCGAATAGCTCCACATTCGGGAGGTCGCCTACCATCTCTTGGGCCTGGCGCAGAACGTCACCAGTGCCGGCTGCAATTCGAATCCCTTCCACCTGACGAAGCTCACGAACTAAGCGGGCCCAAATCGACGCAATTCCCTCAAATCGACCTGGCCAACTATGCGGATTATGGGGCCAAGAAAGCCACGTTGCCCAATGGGGTTCCCATTCCGCCGGCATTCGATACCCGTATGCCGCGGGCGTGAGGCCTTCCCGAATCTGCCTTTCGAGCCATTCGAGTTCGTTGCCCTCTATTGGGGAAAACTTCGGTAGTAAAGCGCGTTGGCTTGCTGAGTACACCGTCATCTATCCTCTTGCCGTCATGAATCGCGTGATCATTGCCCGAGAAAGACCTATTCCCACTTTGGGTTCTTCCAGCCACTGAACTGCATTAGTTCTTCTGCTGCGGAGCCTTTTGGTGCGAAAGCTCTGCGGTGAGGTTTGTACAGATTTGGTTTGTCCTCTAGGAGAGCCCGGAGCTGCACAACGGCCGGCGGGGCCGTCTTGCCCCGGACAGGCTGCCGCAGTCTACGGGTGCATTACTTCAGCGAAATCCCCTAGCAATTTTCTGAACCAAGCAAGATAAGCAAAACCTTATTGGGCCGGCGGGATTTTTAAACTGATACGCTTCAATAACCGATGCCCCTGGTACCGCCACCAAAAAGCTTCATCGAAATCGAACTACGGTTGGGCCATTTTCTCGACCGGAACCAGAGAAGAGTCGGCCGATTCAGAAGAAGGCGCGTCGCTTGCTGTTGCACCACTACTCACAACTTGGGCGGTGATGGGAATTTCGATTGCAGCCATCCCTCCAACATCCGTTTCTAAGCGAATCATGCCCTGGATTTTTCCCACGCTCATGGGTGCAGTGAACTCGATGGATACCAAGTGGAGGTTTGATTTTTTTCCGGGAAGCTTGGCCTTGAAGCTTTCGCTTGGTAGTTCGATCTTACTAATTTCAAACGGTCCGCTCCCCTGGACCACTACCGTTCGCGTGACCGTTTGCCCCGGTGCAAGGAGTCCCAGAAGCAGCGGAGAAGGGCGCGCGGAGATCGCCGGTGCAACGTAGCCCTCCAGAGTGACATATAGATGCGAAAACTTCGGGTCAGGATCGTTTGTGATTAAAACCACCTGATCCCGCAGATAACCGATCGGGGCCTCGGCCTTAATGCGAGCCATTAACTGATAAGTGACACGAGAAAGATGCCGGCTCAACTCCTTGAGTTCCGTCTCCACGTAGGGCGGGGCTTCTATACGCGTGATTTGCCACGTGGGGCGACCCGCATAGTTTGCGGTAAGGCTGACCGGTTCGCTCGCCGTGCCGGCGACGATGGTCCCGAAAGCAAGGCTCCCCGGCTCCAAAACCACGTCGCTGCGAATGTACACGTAACAATGGAGTTGAACCTCTGCGGGAAAAGGCTCGCTGAAGCGAACTCGGATGGTTGCTTCCTTTTGCCCTTGAAATTGAAGCGTGTTGACCGTGGCAACCACCTCGCCTTCCTCGTTCGTTTTTAAAAGGGACTTGGTTACCTGTGGCACGGTGCATCCGCAGGAGGAGGTGATGGACTCCACCCGGACATCTTCTACATAAAGATTCTTAAAACGGAAGCGATGTTCCACCTTCTGGCCGCGAAGAACAATCCCAAAATCGTGGCTCAGATGATCGAACATGGCTTTGGCCCAATCCTGGGCGCAGAGTTCGCTAGCTCCGAATAAGATCAAGCCCAGCATCGCCAGAAGCGATATTCGCTTTTTTCGCATGGTTACAACCATCCTGACCTGAACCCCAGCTTCCTAACCACGCCTGGGTACGTTGTAGTTTGCTGAGACTCGGGGATTGGTATCTCCAATCGGAAGAATTCGGTCGTTATCAAAAAAATGGATTCCCTCGGCGTAGAAGGGCAGTAGTTAGGTCGCAGCAACGTCATTTCTTTGGTTAGGGAAACCGAGGGGGGCGGGAGGCATTTTTGGGGGCGGCCTCGGGAAGGAGCTAACGCTTTAGTTCCAGTCCCACAACCTTGCACGCGAAATGGAGGCCATCGACCGCAGTCTTGCCGTAAAAATCGCATCCTGCGGCTTTGCTCAGCAAGTCGCTGGCAGCAGCTCCTCCCACCATCACGGCGATTTTATCGCGAAGCCCGGCGCGGCGAATCGCATCCATCGTCGCGGTGACCGAACTGTAGCAAGTGGTCAGCAAAAGACTCATGCCTACCACGGAAGGTTGGTGCTGACGAATAGCATGCACAAATTTCTCGGGGGGAACGTCGACACCCAAGTCCACCACATCGAAGCCGGAGCCACGCAACATCATGACCACGATATCTTTGCCGATGTCATGGACATCGTATTGCACCGTACCGATCAAGGCCTTGGGCCTGGCGCCCCCGGTATCTCGCACTGCCGATCGCTCCAAAATCGGGGCCAATTCGTCCGTCACCCGCTTCATGATCATTCCCCCGAACATCAAGTCGGGGATAAAGCACTCATCGCGGCTGAATCGGTTGCCTAACTCAATCATCCCTTGATTGCACTCGGCCAAAATTTGGTTGGCCGGGACATTAGCCGCCAAACGTTCCCGGACCAAACGAAGCACGGTCTCCTCATCGCAGCGTGCCAAAGCTTCCACCAAGTCGCTTGTTTCTGTCATAGCATGATGGCCTCAAATCGAGTGGTTAGGGCAAAGGTTTCATGTGTTTAGTGCGGAGGTATAACGCGGTCGGTCTTACGAATTGGGAGCGCGAAATTTAAGGCCGCAAAACACCGTATGACCAGCCGTACTTTTGCCAAGGCTTCATCCCTGGGCCACTAATGTCGGATGACCTCACCTGTAAAATTAGTACTGTCGTCGTTATACTGAACTTGAAATTTCGATTTTTGGACCTGCTCCGCAATGCCTTCATGGCAAATGAGGTCAGCAGCCAAACTCAGCTAAAAAGATAACAAACATTGCCAAATATAAAGGTACCCCAAAGTGTCAATTTCTTCCCAAATCTGTTTAACCAATCCTTCGTCGCCTTCAATCGGCGGAAATTCCTCCTTTTTTCGTTCCCAGGGAAAGCAGGTTCCAGGGGGCCGTGATATCTGCTCGATAGGCATCACTTGATGGGAAGTTGCCGCTTCATTCATGGCATGCCTCGCTTCCAACGGAAAAAACTAATCAAAAACTCAGAGACAAACCACGGGCAGATCCAGCTATTAACCTGTTTACCATTAACTTGTCTGCCTGCCCGATATATCCCTTAAACCATAACTTGTCTGCTTGCCCGATATAACCTTGTCTGCTTGCCGCATACAACCGACGCAAAAAGGACCTATATCCACAGACGCAAAGGGGAACCGCAAAAATTACAGCTTATGTACGCGAGCAAATTTACCAATGCCGCGGCATTGATCTGCCTTAGTACACACCGTATTCTCGAGTAAACTCGGTCATTGCCCGCACGTTTTCGACTTTCGTATCGTCTTGCATTATCGCGGAGGCGTCCATGATGTAACCGCCATTTCTCGCGACACCATCGATTACCTTCTTGCAATATTCACGCACCTCATCGGGAGTGCCGAACGCCAGTAAATCGTTCGGAATTCCGCCGCTAATGCAGAACTTCTCGCCGACGGTTCGGTAAACTTCAAAAATGTCGCCGCGGTCAACATGGTAAATAATGCTCAACTCGGGCAGTTGAGCAATGTATTTCAGGTTGGGATTCCATTCGCCTTCGGCATAAAAGAGAGTTTGGATCCCCTGTCTCCACAGGTCCTCGATAATCCACTTCAGGGTCGGCCAGTAAAAACGTTCGAATTGCTGGGGTGATAGGAAGGGCATGCACCCCCGGTGCATCCATAGACCTACCGGGAGCTGTTTATTAGGATCGGAGGTCAACAAGGCCACTTTAAGAAGGTGGGGGGCCAAAGCTTCGCAAGCTGCTTCCACTTTTTTCGGTTGCCTGTAAAGATCCATGCATAAGCCTTTGTAGCCCCGCAGCTTGTCGGCGATGATATCGAAGGGAGCTTTTAAGATTCCGGCGAGAGCGGAAACCGTCCCGGATTCTCGTCGCAGCCGGGCAATCTGCTCGCCAAAGGCGTCGAAATAGCGCATCATTGCCATTCCGCCTTTGACAAACGCGAGATTGTTCCTCATGGTGGCCGGTTCCCCTGGCGTGACCACGTCCCGGCTGACCCGCGGCAACCATACGTTGTATAAGTACCCGGTTGGATCCGCGACCAATAGATCGTACTCCTCGGGCTTCATGAACGCCTGTTCCTCCGGCGGTTCCAAGTATTGAAATGGCTTATCGGCCGGGAGGTGAACGCCGGGAATGGCGTAATAGGTGAGCCCGATTGCGGTCGTTAGCCCCGTCCAAACATAAACCATATTGGGTACGACGGCATCCCAATCGAAATCCGCCGCGCACTTACACGCCGCATCGAAAGCTTTTCGATAATCGTGAGTGACTTCTTGGCATGTATAACCGGCATACTTTGCGGTAAATTCAGCGACAAACGGCCGGATAGGGATTCGATCCGGCTTTTTATTTCGCATCGCCGTTACATAACGCTGAAGCCGTTCTTGGTAAAGTTTTTCTTTTTCGTCGCTCATGGCTGAACTAGTCCTGGGCTAACAGTCGTTCGTAAATCAAAAAAGTCCCGGCTTACAGTTCCGACCTTTAACAACCCCCAGGGCCTAAAGGGCATCTTTAGGCCCGGCGCATAAGGTGCAAACCTACCGAACGGCTTAATTCGAATTGCACTCGTGATGCTCGCAGTTCCTCTTGACTGCCGACTCCCACATTTTGTAATGGCTCAGCCCCTGGTTGCTCGCGATTTTTTCCGATCAAGACATTTCACAAAAGCTTTTTGGAAACGACGCTCTAGCTTGTTCCGACGCGTGACTGCTAGTTCTCCTCATCATTCTGTACAAATGTTTCCCGAGGCTTGGAGGGTTTATGACCGATAGCAACAGACTGCAATCTGACACCTTCAACGCAAGGGGCGAACTTCCCGCGAGTATTTTCGGCTATCAGAGCTAATTCCATTCTTCCAAGGACGGTTCCAATCTGAGCAAGCCCCTTGATACCCCCGTGCCGTCAGAAGGAGTTGATCGGTATTTCTACGGCATGCCGATAGGTTGAGCCTCCGAATCTCGATGCGGCAAACGCAAGCCGTGGGAAGCATGATATAATGCCGATCTGTAAGGCCGCAATATAGCCGTCCCTCCCCTATATGTCAACAAAACCTCGTCTCGTCGTACCTTACGATGTGTACCGGTGCGATTCGGGCAATCCTCGAAATATGCCGCAAATTATTCAGCCAGGAGGTCCGGCAATCCCCTACCAGTCTTGACTGCATTGATTTGTCGATCTTATCGCCCGAGAGGAGATAGCGTCGCTACGTGGTCAATGAGGCGGTTCTGGGTTGTAGCTGCCCCACAAATCGCGGGAGCTTAACGTGATAGTCTTGTCACACGAGAGCATCCGAGGGTGTTCGATGGGCTTGCGCTTCGCACGGGAAAATCGGCTTTGCCTTGTGACCGGCGGGTTTCCGGCAGCATAGCTCAGAGAAGAGGGCAAGCTTTTTGAGAGCGTTACACGGTAACTTCGCGGTAGCTTCGTTTTGGCTTCCTCATTTCGAACTAAAAAGAATTTCGAATGGTAGACGTTCGAATGCTAGACGAATAAAAGGAGTCAAGACGAATTAGAGGAATTACTTTACCTCACCAGGTTTTTTCCCGGGCTTCTCTGCCGTTTAGGGCATGCCTCTTGCGTCGAGAGAACTCTCGCTCCGGATCCACTGGGCCTTTCGGCTCAACTCCTTGTTCGGACGGCGAAGAACTCTTGTTTCGTCCAGCCCCAGCCCTGCGAAACGGAAGGACCTATCCCGAGGCTAGGATTTGTAGTATCTCCACGCCGCAGCCCTATTAGACGGATGGACCCCCTAAGATCGTCTGCTTTTATTTGTGCCTGGATTGTGCGATGCGAGGGAGAGTCCCACCGTGTCAAGATTGCCCGGCTTTTTAACTTGTAGACACTGATACACCAGAAAAATCGCAAGTATAGTGACTTTTAAATTGCTGAGTTAAGATACCTTCGCCCATTTTAACGTATGCCGAACTTACTTGATGTTGACTAGAATCATAAACAATTGCTGAATCTGAGCTTTCTATCGTTTCGGTTTACCGCTTGGTGGACCCACCTTGGAGTGGGCTGGAAATCATTGGAGTGGGCTGGAAATCAAGAGCATTGGCGGGCAAAGCGAGTCGACTTAATCTCTGCAAACTTGCCTATCTCGGAGGAATGCGAGGACTAGGAAACCCGCAGGGGATACATGAGAAAAGCACCAGGGTTTTTGAAAGTTGTGGGAAAACTGAACAAAGAAAAGATGCAGGCGAAATTTTTGCACGTAACAAATAGCTGGCTTTAGGTGGAATGATGCCCCGAAGGTCCGGCGGAAATCCCGCATTTGCTATATAATTCAGGGTTTCTCCGGAGAGTTTCGAGATGATCAAACCCGCAGAAGAACGAGTACTGGTGTTGGACTTCGGATCGCAGTATGCGCAGCTAATCTGCCGCCGGGTCCGGGAGCAGCAAGTCTTTTGCGAAATCATCCGCCACGATTTGCCGGCGGAACAAATCGCGTCGCTTCGGCCAAAGGGGTTAATTCTTTCGGGGGGGCCCGCCAGTGTGTACCAAGCCGGCGCCCCACACTGCGACCCGAAAGTGTTCGAGTTAGGGATCCCAATCCTTGGAATTTGCTACGGGATGCAACTTATCTGTGAGCTGGTTGGCGGCGAGGTTCAACCGGGACGATCGCGCGAATTCGGACCGGCCGAGTGTCTTCTGCTCCAGTCCGATCCGCTTTTCGAGGGGATAGATGGGCGGTTTACCGTTTGGATGAGTCACGGAGATCAGGTGACGAAGTTGCCGCAAGAGTTCGTGGCGCTTGCGCGCACGGATAATTGTGCTTTGGCGGCAGTGCGGCATCCAGAGCGTTCCATTTATGGGCTTCAATTCCATCCGGAGGTTACTCATACGCCAGTGGGGAGCAAAATCCTTCGTAACTTCGTGGAAGTGGTGTGCGGGTGCGAACCGCGCTGGAATATGGGCGACTTCGCGGAAGCCGTCATTCAAGAGATTCGCGAGCGGGTAGGAGAGCACCGGGTAATTTGTGCTCTTTCCGGCGGGGTAGATAGCGCGGTTGTGGCGGCTTTGCTTTCGCGCGCCATCGGCCAGCAGCTCTCGTGTATCCTCGTGGATAATGGGCTGTTGCGAAAGGGAGAGACCACGGCGGTCATCCATGAATTTACACGGCACTTTAAGACCGACCTGCATGTGGTCCAAGCTGAGGAGCGCTTCTTGGCTGCACTGGCCGGGGTGCGTAATCCGCAGGAAAAACGCCGAATCATCGGCAAAGCCTTTATCGAATGTTTCTCCGAGGAAGCCGGCAAAATCCGGGGTGCGCGATTTTTGGCTCAGGGGACACTATATCCGGATGTAATCGAAAGCGGCGGGACTTCCCACGGACCTGCCGCGACCATCAAACTACATCACAATGTAGGCGGGCTACCGGAAAAATTGGATTTCGAACTGATCGAGCCGCTTCGTGAGTTATTCAAGGACGAAGTCCGTCGTTTGGGACTCCAGCTCGGCCTGCCGGAGGAAATCGTATGGCGGCATCCGTTCCCTGGTCCCGGCTTAGCGGTTCGATGCGTGGGGGAGGTTACCCGCGAGAGATTGGAGAAGTTGCGTGAGGCGGATGCCATCGTGCTCGAGGAAATTCGGGCCGCAGATTGGTACCGAAAGACCTCTCAAGCATTTGCCGTGCTTCTTCCCGTTCAGGCAGTCGGAGTGATGGGTGATGCCCGAACGTATGAGGACGTCGTTGCCATTCGCTGCGTAGATACGGAAGACTTTATGACCGCGGATTGGACGCGATTGCCTTATGACCTTTTGGCTCGGATTTCCACGCGAATCATCAACGAGGTGCCGGGCGTTAATCGCGTGGTTTACGATATCAGCTCAAAGCCGCCCGCGACAATCGAGTGGGAATGAACTTTTCTTGGTCAATTGGCTTGCCGTTCACTGGTGCCGTAGGCGAGGTTATCGCAACGCCGGGCGACGTCAGTTGGGCAGCATTGGGTCGTCGGCCCTATGCGAGAGGTAATTCGTATTTCAACGGTGCCAAACATTTGGACAGGAGCGGGATGGTGGCTGTCGCGGAGCTTGTGGTTTCCGATTCAGGTGACGGAACATAAACGTCGGCTAACGTTTCAGGGCGTATGGTGGTTGGAGACCCTGGGGTAGCTTTCGAGCGAATCTGTGCGGCGCGGAGAAGAAAAACTATTCGGCACGAAGCGGACACGACACAAGAGCTTTTCGGGAGTTTAAGGTCGCCAATCGTGGGTTGCTTTCTCGGTGGATAACTGTCTCGACGCTTTCGGCTTGCTCATAAGCGTGTGCCGCGCGTTATTTTCGCGATATCAAGCGCTCTCGTGTCGCGAAAGTGCGCTTGCCATGAATCCAGTTCGCGGACGTTTGTTTGAATATAATTTTGAGATAAGAAATCCGTCAATTCTGGGCGAGGGGAGCAAGGCGGAGAGCTGTCAAGCCCCGCGGAGGTGGCTGAAAAGCCAATCTCCGTCCTGCATTGATTAGTATCTTACTGCTCACTACGTGGAGTTTTTCCAAGGTTTACTGCCCAGTATTATTCAGGCTCAATCCAACGGGAATGTGGAAGCACTCAAAGAAGGGGTACTTCGATAACAGGAAGGAATGATGGCAACCGTAGCCGTTCCGCGGGTCGAAGAGATCATGGTAGCCAACCCATTGGCGGTATCGCCGGATACCGCCGCGGTGGAGGCCGCGAAAATAATGTGCCACCAGAATATTGGAGCTGTCGTAGTTTGTGATGGGGATAATATTGTCGGAATCCTGACGGAGCGGGACGTGCTACGGCGGGCCGCGTGCGCGGAAAGTTGGCGGGAGGTGCCCGTGAAGGAGCTTATGACGCCGCGACCCATCACCGTGCGGGTGGGCGAAAGCTTGTGGAAAGTAGGGCAAATCCTTCGCGACCATTTGGTCCGGCACTTGCCGGTGACAGAAGATGGGCGATTGGTGGGAATGCTATCGGTTCGTGATTTGCTACGGCATTCCACTCAACTTCTGGAGGCAATGGTGCAGGAACGTACCCATGCCTTACGAGCGAAAACGGAGGCGCTGGAGGCCAGGGACAAGTTGATCCAGCGTCATTTGCAGGTAGCTGGGAAGACACAGCGGCAGATGTTGCCTCCGCTTGAATGCGAATATCCCCCGCTCAGCATTGCCGTGCTTTATCATCCCTATGATCAGGTGAGTGGAGATTACTATGATCTGGTGCCGATGAATGGGGAACAGTTGGCCATCCTCATTGCCGATGCATCAGGTCACGGACTGGCTGCCGCACTGGTGTCGGTGGTGACTAAAGCCGTTTTTTTCACAGAAGGTCGGCGGAGCGAAACCCCGTCAGCGGTTCTGAACTTAATGAATGAGCGGGTTTTGGACCTGATCGAGGGCGAACATTTTGTGACGATGTTTTACTGTTTAATCGATCGAAAAAGCCTTGTGGCACGCTTCGCCAGCGCGGGGCATCCGGCGCCACTTTGGTTCCGAGCCGGTTGCCGGGCGATCGAACGCCTGCATGCTTCGGGAATTATGCTGGGCGTGGAGACTGTGCCCCGATTCGAGGAGAACACCGTTCAGCTCGGGCCCGGTGATGCCTTGCTCCTTTTTACCGATGGTTTGGTTGAGTGCGCGGACGGAAAGAGGAATCGCTTTGGAGAAGACCGTCTTTGCGAGCTCTTTGTGGGTTTGGCTTCGAAGAGTGCGCGAGAGATCCGTCGCGATTTGGCCACCGAATTCCAAGAGTTTCGAGGCGAAGCTCCCGTGGGGGATGACGTCTCGTTTATTGTGATCAAGGTCGATCCGGAGCTGGAGAAATAAAGTTCCTCAACAAAGTAGGCGGATGATGAGATCTGAAAGTTCAAAAGTCCTCTCAGGCTTACGATGGTACCTCCTTGATTGTGACGAGAATGGAACGCGGCCTTCGGTTCAGTAAGGAACCCGGGAGACAAGAAGCGAGGCGAACTAACCCTTCCGCGCGCGGTATCAGGACTTGGGTGGCATACCCTGCCATGGAAGTGTGAGTAGGCTCGTTAATTGGGTCCCCAGCAAAAAAGCGGGCGGAAAAAACTAATAAGATACGGTGGCGTTCAGTCGCAAGAATTTCTTGATCGCGCAAATCTTGGGTTGTGGGTGGGACCACGTTCCGGCTATGCTCACTGTAGAAGACGTGTTAGGACCGGATGGAATTCTTGCGCGGCGACTTCCCCGGTACGAGTATCGGCCGGAACAGTTAGAGATGGCTCAAGCGGTCGCCGAGGCATTTGAAACGAGGACGCCGCTCATTGTTGAAGCTGGGACCGGCGTGGGCAAAAGTTTCGCCTATTTGGTGCCGGCTATTCTTGCGACTTGCCCAGAAACCGCTGTCGGGGAACCCTTAAAACGAGTCATCATTTCTACCGGCACGATTAATCTGCAAGAGCAATTACTCAATAAGGATATTCCCACCCTAAGGGCTCTTCTCCCTTGCGAATTCACCGCGGTCCTAGTCAAGGGACGTCAGCATTACCTAAGTCTACGTCGGCTCTACCGAGCTTTGGACCAGGCAGGCAGCTTGTTCTTCGAGGATGAGCTGGATGAATTACACAAGATCCATGAGTGGGCGAGGAATACGACCGATGGCTCGCGTTCCGATCTAGGCTTTGAGCCGGTGGAGCAGGTTTGGGAAGCAGTTGTGTCGGATCATTACAACTGCTTGGGAAAATCTTGCCCGACTTACAATGAGTGTTTTTATTTTCGTGCTCGTTGGCGAATGCTTCGGGCGCAAATTCTAGTGGTCAATCACGCGCTATTCTTCACGGATTTAGCTTTACGTGGGCGGGGCGGTGGTGTGCTCCCGGATTATGAGGCGGTGATCTTCGACGAGGCGCATGAGATTGAGGAGGTCGCTTCTGCGCAACTCGGTGTAGCGCTGAGTAGCCGCCAGATCGACCTGGTTCTCAACCGTTTGCACCACCCGCGCTATAATCGGGGTTTGCTGGTACAACTAAATCTCGTCGAGGAGCAAAACCTGGTGGCCGAGTGTCGGGGGAGGGCCCAAAAGTTCTTTGATGCCGTAGTCAAATGGCGTCAGCAATCTTCGAAAAACGGGCGGGTGGATCAGGGCGGGACCTTCTCGTCCGAACTCAGCGAAGGCCTCCGGAAACTGGCCCGGATTCTTGGAGTGTGTCTTGATCGATTCCTGGATCCTGAAATCCGCCAGGATCTCACCGCTGCGGCTGAAAGGCTGCGTGCATTAGCCGACTCGCTGGATGCCTGGTGCGAGCAGCGGCTTCCGGAGACGGTTTACTGGGTGGAATTGGGCGAGGGGCGCCGCCCGGCTGTGATTTTGAAGGCGGCACCGATTGATGTGGGTTCCATTCTATCGGAACAACTTTATCAACGGGTCTCGCCGGTAATCATGACGAGCGCGACTTTGTTTGCACCGGGATCCGGATTCAAGTATTTTCAGACTCGTGTGGGGCTTTCTGGGGTGAAGACCTTACAATTGGGCAGCCCTTTCGATTACCGTAGCCAAGTCCAGCTTATTCTCGTCGATGGGATGCCCGATCCTAGTCTCGACTCCGATGGCTACCAAGCAGCTTTGGTGCGGGTGATCCCTCGGTATTTGGCGAGAACGGATGGTCACGCCTTCGTACTTTTTACCAGTTATGATCTCCTGAAAAAGGTCGCCACAGGGCTGAAACCATGGCTAACCGAGATGAATATGCCGCTCTTGGTCCAGGGCGAGAAACTTTCGCGAACTCAGCTTTTGGAAAAGTTCAAACGTACCCCGCGAAGTGTGCTTTTCGGCACGGATAGCTTTTGGCAGGGTGTGGATGTACCGGGCGATGCCCTGCGGAACGTAATCATTACGCGTCTTCCATTCTCGGTGCCGGACCTTCCCTTGGTGGAAGCCCGAATAGCCGCCATTCGGTCGCAAGGAGGCAATCCATTTCATGAGTACCAGGTCCCTGAAGCGATTCTGAGGCTAAAGCAGGGATTTGGGCGGCTTATTCGCTCGAAAACCGACACTGGAATCGTGGTCATTCTGGATTCGCGGGTCCTGCTCAAGAACTACGGCCGGTGGTTTCTGGAGGCTCTTCCGCCTTGCCAGCAGGAAGTCGAGGTGGCTTAAAAAACCGCATGGCTCACTGCTGTTATTGTTTTCGACTGTTGCATTCTTTCAACATTGCGCGTTCCGACAAAACAACACGATCTTGCAGCCCTCTTTCTTTTCTGCACACGTTGACGTCCTAGACAACTCGTTTTCTGGCCCACCGATCATGCCTCCCAACACACGGGTGTCGTGCGCCTGGCAGAACCTATTCGCCGCACTGAAGCGAAATAAGCTATATTCCATTGGCGGAAGGTCTTGAGCGACCGACGCGTGGCATCAAACGTTCAAATCAGTCGGACCACAAGCCGGGTGGCGGAAGTACCGGTAGGAGCGACGAGGATTGCACTGTCTTGTGCCTTTCAAATCTGTAGAAGCTTAGAGACTCAACGGCCGGTACAGGGTGTTGTTGAGTTATTGAAACGGTGCTGCTCAGCCATTGAAAGGATTCCTTGGGAATAAATTCGGAACAAAATCGCTAAATAACGACTTGTGTTTTTTACATCGGGTTCGGTCTCAGAATCGCATGAATGCCTTTTGTGTGAAGCCTCTAGGATGACGAAGGCCAAGCGCCCTCCGGTTTGTCCCATGAGGACTCGAATTCAGATCGGGCAATGAGTCTGCACCATGGAGTAGGTTCTTATCCGAAAATTGGGTCGAAGATGAAGGTTGCGAGTCCTTTCTTATCGCGCGGTACCGATTCGCGCCAACCGAGCTTTGAGGAGCTTAAACAGCGTATCCACAGTAAGCTTGTGGACAAACTGGATTTATCGCGGCTCGGGGAATTGGAAGGCGAGATCCTTCGCCGCGAAATCCGCGTGGTGGTTGAGCATCTCTGTGATACCGAACAGACGATGCTCAACCGCAGCGAGCGCGAGCGGCTTATTGACGAGGTACTCGACGAAGCCCTCGGATTGGGGCCGCTAGAATCGCTGCTCAAGGATCTAAGCATCAGCGATATCTTGATCAATGGCCCCAAGCAAGTATACGTGGAGCGGCGGGGAAAGTTGGAAAAAGTAAACGTCACTTTTCGTGACAACGATCATCTGCTTCAAATCATCGACCGCATCATCTCCAAAGTAGGACGTCGCGTGGACGAAACTTGCCCGATGGTCGATGCCCGTATGCCGGATGGATCGCGATTCAATGCGATCATTCCGCCGTTGGCCTTGGATGGACCCGCAGTATCGATTCGCCGCTTCGGGGCCAATCCGCTGAAGCTCGAGGATCTGTTGACACTGAAGGCATTTACCCCGGAGATGGTGATGCTCTTGGAGGGAGCCATTAAAGCGCGACTGAATATCATTATCTCCGGCGGCACCGGTTCTGGGAAAACCACTCTGCTGAATATTCTCTCAAGCTTCATTCCGAATCATGAGCGGATCATATCGATCGAAGATGCTGCCGAATTGCAATTGCAGCAAGAGCATGTCGTTCGTTTGGAGACCCGTCCGCCGAATATCGAGGGGAAGGGCGAAATTACCGCGACCGATCTGGTACGAAATGCCCTACGTATGCGGCCCGAGAGAATCATCATCGGCGAATGCCGCGGGGCGGAGGCCTTGGATATGCTTCAGGCCATGAACACGGGGCATGAGGGCTCGCTGACCACCTTGCATGCGAATTCCCCCCGGGACGCAGTGGCCCGGCTGGAAACGATGATCATGATGGCCGGTTTCGAGCTACCGGTGAAAGCGATGCGTCAGCAGATCGCCAGTGCGGTTGATCTCATCGTCCAGGCAAGCCGCCTTCAAGGGGGGGCCCGAAAGGTGACCCATATTACGGAAGTCGTGGGCATGGAACAGGATACGGTTGTCATGCAAGACATTTACACCTATGTGCAGGATGGGATCGACGAGCACGGCCGCGCATTCGGGCGATTCATTTCGCATGGGATCCGGCCGACTTTTATGGGGCGGCTGGAGGCAGCAGGGATCCGTTTGCCGGCGAGTGCCTTCCGAGAACGGGTCATGCTGGCCGATTAAGCTACCCAAGCGTATTTCTCGCTTTCCCGGGGCATCAAGGAACCTCGTGAACAAGCGGGCTGGAGGTGAGCAAGTGGGCTGGGAACTGGCGTCATGATCCGTGCCGACCAGTGTAATCCAAAATAGTGCAGCACAGCGGAAAATCGGGGATGAATAAAGAAGTCGCAGATGAATGAAGAAATCGGAGAAGAATGAGAAATACGGATGACTCCAGATTCCGAGGGACATGAGAGCAGAAATGATCCAAGCCGACGCAGTGGGTGCTGGGGCTGATGCACCTCGCAAGGGATTCACGTAGCGACGAGAAAAGCTCTTTGGAAAGGCGGTTAACCTTCTTGGACTACCTGCGAAAGAGGCGGTTTCCATATCTGATTCGCGTCTAATTCGCGCTATTTATCGTCGCAGCTGTGTGCGCGGAGTCGAGGTTTTATGCTCCCGGCATACCCCGCATAATTGCAAGCAAATCAGTCGGCACGATAATCTGAAATACTTCAAGCGTGATTCTCGGTGGGATCAAGAGGGCTTGATCCTGTGGCGGAATGTGCCGGATTTAATTTAAGCCATGTCACTTATCACGTCTGAGCTGAAGCGAGACTCGTGATGAGCATCAACATCATCCTGCTCACGGCGGTGGCGGTTTTCATCGGTGTAGCCGCGCTTATCATCGGTCTTTACCTGAGCTTTCGCGGTGACCACGAAAGCAAAGTTGAATCGCGGCTTGCCCTGCTTGCAGAACAGGTTCAATCCGGCGGCAAAAAGGGGAAAAAACAGAAAAAAGGACTCCTCTTGGAAACGATGGACGAGGGGCCACAAATCTTCGAGCAGCTTCTGAGCCGGTTTGGAGGACTGCGATCGCTGCTGCGACAGGCAGATGTCAATCTGCCGCCAATTTACCTTATCGGCATGATGATCGGTTTTGGGATAGCGGGTACCTTGGCGGCAGTGCTGAGCCGACTACCGTTGGCCCTGATGCCACTTGCAATGGTCGCCGGACTTTTCCTGCCAATCGGGTGGCTACTTTGGAGGAGGAAACGCCGCCAGCGGACATTCGCCACCCAATTGCCAGAGGCCATGGATATGCTGGCACGCGCGCTCCGAGCCGGGCAAAGCCTCAACGCAGCCATTGGGCTGGTCAGCCGGGAAATACCTCCACCCCTGGGCACAGAATTTGCGCGGGTCTTCGACGAGCAAAACCTCGGCGTTCCCCTCGATGAATCACTCAACGATTTGACGGAGCGGGTTCCTAATTTGGATCTCAAATTTTTCGCAACCGCAGTCATTCTCCAGCGTCAGACAGGTGGAGACCTTGCGGAAATCCTGGAGAAGATCGGAAACCTGATTCGCCAACGCTTCCAAATCTGGGGTCAGGTTCAGGCCCTTACAGGCGAAGGCCGGCTTTCCGGTGTTGTGCTTTTGGCCCTACCTGTTTTCCTTTTCTTCGCCATGTATTACCTCAACCGAGATTACGTGATGCTGTTATTTACGGATCCCATGGGACGGAAAATGTTGGCCGGAGCCGTTGTCATGCAGATCGTGGGGGCACTATTTATTCGAAAAATCGTCAATATCAAAGTCTAAGTCAAGCAAAGTATGAGCCAACGGTTACCGAATGATGAGGCACCGGTTACCCGCAGGGTGCGAGGCAAAGTCAAGACTGTTTAATCTTACAAAAGTGAGGGTTCTCCGTAGGCGGAAACACAGACCGGCATCCGTCGAGGCCCTTGATGAAAAGTCAATCAGCGAGTTTTTGACAGGCGAGACCGATCATGTCGCCCGAGTTTTTAAGTTTTGAATCTCTCGTTCCTTGGGCTGTGTTCGGCATGTTTACCGCGTTGGCTTGGCTGCTGCTCGAGCAGTTGGCAGCTGCCCGACCGCGGGCTTTGGAACGATTGGAGCAGTTCAAACGGCCGCGAGCAGGCAAGGGGTTGGCCGAGACAGGTCGGGAGAAAAAACGCGACCCAATTTCCGTGGCATTGGAAAAAGCAAGTCCCACTTTGGCTAAGCCGCTACAGCCTAAGTCGGAGGAAGAGCTTAGCCGGTTACGCTTGCGATTGACGAATGCCGGTTTCCGTGCCCCAAATGCACCGACGATTTTCCTCGGGCTGAAAGGGTTGGGGCTCATATGTGGATTGATCCTCGCCGGCGGAACTACGTTGATTTTCGGCGGGCTCACGCAACGAAATTTGATCACCGCGGCTTGCCTTGCCGCGGCGCTCTTTTACTTGCCCGATTTGGTCGTCTGGTGGCTTCGCAGGTATTGCCAAGATCAAATTTTCCTCGGATTACCGGACGCTTTGGACCTTATGGTGGTATGCGTGGAGGCAGGGCTTGGACTCGACCAGGCCATGCGGAAAGTCGCAGAGGAAATGAAGCGCTCCTACCCGGTGATTGCTGAGGAATTCGGCATCGCCAATCTTCAGCTTCAAATCGGCAGACCTCGGGCCGAAGTATTTCACGAATTGGGTATTCGGACGGGGGTAGCGGATCTGCGTAATCTTACTGCCGTGCTGATTCAAGCTGACAAATTTGGCAGCAGCATTGCCCATGCATTACGCACGCAGAGTGAGACCATGCGAACACGGCGGAGGCAGCTTGCGGAGGAACGGGCAGCAAAGACCGCCGTGAAGCTCATTTTCCCGTTGGTCCTTTTCATCTTTCCCGCCATTTTCGTGGTACTGGTAGGTCCTGCCGCCATTACCATTACGCGCGAATTATTTCCAATGATGGGCAGGTAAAGCGGGACCAAACTGCCCAAAAGAACAGAAAAGAAGAGATATGACTTTTTGCACGCAAACGAAGCGCAAAAGAACTCCTCAACCCGAAAATTATGCCTTGACGGACCGGTAATCTTCTTACCAAGGCGTGCCTTCGCTCGAGTTTTGTTCTGCCTCCCTGAGCCGTTCTCCACACAACCTTTACCCTACTTGCTCCCGTGGTCATCTCGTTTTAACGCCTTTGAATCGTTTCTTTGTATGTAAAGGTAGTTATCATCTATTTTGTGTGTTACTCCTTCGAAAAGAGGTTTAGCCGAACTTTAGGGAAATGCCGATAACGGAATAACCGATTTGGATCGCGAGTTTAAGCACATAGAGAAAACTATTTTTGCAATTTGGGTGACATAAATTCTCAGACAACATAGATTATGGGAATTTCTGCATGAAATCGAGCGTTCGACCTGGACAGTCCTCAAACTTTACCCTGCTTGTTCGCCTCATCTTGTGTTTCAACGGGATTCTACTTCTCGCATCTGAAGTTAACGCACAAACTAGGTCGACTTTGCGGCGGCTGCCTCGACCTGATGTCGTGGGGACTCAACGGGTGGCTGCCACCCCGGTTCAAACCCCAGGAACCGGTGTATTGGAAGAGGCGAATCCACCACCTACTCAGAAGATTAACTGGAGCGAATGTGATGGCTCTTTAACCGATTGCTCCGACAGTTGCGTCGATCCGTTTACGTGGATGGGACGCCAAATTGCCGGCTTCTGTCGGCGATTCGCGGCCGATTTCCACTCCAACCGCTGCTGGCCAGAGCCTCTTGCATCGATGGACCGACACACGGTGCCGCCGGTTTTCGAGTTAATGATCCACCATGGGTGGCAACAGCAAAACCTCCTGAGTGACCGACATTTCGTGGATCAACAGGCTGAGTTAACCGAAGTCGGGAAACTGAAGGTCCGCTGGATTGTGACGGCGGCACCTTCGGCACATCGAAAAATTTACGTGCAAACAGGTCGCACGCCCGGGATCACCAGCACACGGGTAAAGGCCGTTGAAAAGTTCCTTTCTTGGGAATCTCTCCCGGGTCCGCCACCTGAGATTATCCCGGTCGTCTTACAACCTACGTGGTGGTCATCAAGCGAAGTGGATAGAGTCCATCGACAATATTACGAAAGCGCACCCAAGCCGACGCTCGACCCATCAACCTCCGGGGGTACAGACAGCCAATAGATCGAACCGGTGGTAAGCCCTCACGTTAGCTGCACCGGATATTTTCACGAACTCCCTGAGTTGCTTAGTCTGCTAATTTAACCGGTGTTCGGTCATGGATTGACAAACCCCGAAGCCGAACACTGGCGACGAACGAAAAGCTGGCAGCCCGACGCTTTTCAGCGTATAGCCCGGAGGATCTGCCTAACGTCAAACTTTTCTTGCAGCAACCGACAGTCTCATGAGTAGGGGTTCGAATTGGCCCAGATGCTAGCTTTTCAGCGTGCCCCTTGCGCAGGACTACCCGCCAAAGAACAAAACAACCTCATGAGGATAAATTACCATTGGATTCGTCCAGCATTTGTGTCGTGTGAATGAAGAGATCCTAGCGGCATCCCTCCGCGGAAGAATTGAAACAATCGGTAAATTTTTCCTAGTCCGACATTTCGATTTTAGGGATCTCAGTGTTCTGTCCGACATATAGATACACGGCTTCAATTGCGTCACGCCTGTGCCTTTCGGATCTTCGAGAGTTTCCAGTGCTGTAAACAAGATAGCTGGACTTTTTTTCAGGTGGGAAGTGCAGTAGCCCGAGGAGTCGCGTTTGTAAAAGCCGTAAGATGAGCGGTTGCCGCTCCTTGGGCTTTTTATCCTTGGCCGACTAGAAATCGGGCTCGATTTTCTGCTTACCATCAATCCCGGTGTATTGATTGTCTTTGCCGAAGTCTTTGGGTGGAGTTCATCGAAGGGTGGCTTTCAAGCGGTTTCGGACATCTAGGTTGAAGCGTCTAGTTTCCTGGACCATCGGCAGTGTGTGCTGCGCGATTGCCACCGCAATCTTGCCCATCGCCGGGGATAGCTGTCGTTCTATCAGTCCGTCTTACCCACTTGCCGTATTTTATCATCTTTTGCTTGAACCACAGCCCGTCGTACGGGCGGCTGAACCTTCCGCGGGACCCTTTCCCGGTTCACTCCGGGCAAGTCCCGGGGTGGGAGGGTCTGCGAGTACGCCCAGTTCCGTCTCCCGTTGGCTAACCGAGTTGCGCGACTCCGCTGAGAAGCTTAATCCCTGGGCACGATCGAAGAAGCCCAGTTCCTTTAGCGAAGCTGCCAAGACCGATCCTATCTCTCTCAGTCGTCCCTCTCGGCCAAGTGCGCAGTTGTACGTCGCCATGGCCAGGCTGGCAGAACAGCAGGGACGCTTCGAGGAAGCAGAATCCTATTATCGGGAAGCTTTGCGAATATCTCCGAGAGAGCTATCGGCACTGCTTGGTTACGCGCGGCTAAAGGAGCGGATGCGAGATCCTGAGAAAGCAGCGGAGCTTTACGGCCAAGCCGTTCAGAACCATCGGCAGGATCCGGCCGTTTATAACGATTACGCATTATTTATGGCTCGCCGGGGGAGGTTCGCCGAGGCAGCTCGGATTATGGAGCGGGCCATCCAGCTCCAACCACGTCGATGGCTTTATCGGAACAATATGGCGATGATCCTTGTTGATTTGGGGGATGTCTCGGGAGCTCTCCAACATCTGCTCGCGGTCCAAGACGAGGCGACCGCGTACTACAACGTGGGGTATCTGCTCATAAGGAAAGGGGATAAAGATGCGGCGATCCGTTATTTGGCGATAGCCTTGGAAAAAAATCCCCAACTTCGCGAGGCACAAGTGTGGCTTAATGCCTTGGCTGGCGAGCAAGTTCCCTCCGCACCGATGCCCGAGTATCCTGCTCCGCCTGCTTTTCCCGACGATTTGCCCCCCATTTCTGCGTCGGCTCCAACTCCGCCGTCAACCGTATTGCAAGACTCCCACGGTGGACTGAGGCCAGACTCCCTCCCCCCGCCCCCCATGCATTCACCCCCTCCAAGGACCGGTTGGTTTCCCCAAAATGTCCGGCAAATACCGGCCCCTGGGGTCCGGCGAAATTCGCCCGGCTTGCTCTATCGGTAAAAAGTTTTCCCGCTAGGGGGAAGAATTCTTCGATCCATAAATGCGGAGCGTGATCCGGCCGGTTGTCGGATCCTTTTCTTCCCTTTCCTTTTTCCTTTTCTGCAGGTTTTACCACCGATGAAACCCGCGAACCTTCTTTCCCTCAAAACGCTTGGTCTCGTGGAAAGCTTGCCTCCATTTGAAACCGCTTAAACCAGAGGTGTGAATCAGGCAAATTTGTTTGATCCGGAGAAAATTATCTAGTTCGGCACCTTCTTTGTTCGCCAGCTAACGAGCGTCTTGATCCACCGGGGACATGTTTTTCATGCGGAATGGGTGAAGCAACTCGGGAGAGGAGAAACGTGCAAAAACTATGCTAAAGGGCTTTGCCGCCCGTTGTTTGAAGATGCCTATTTAGATCGAAGGCAGGAGTTTGAACCTAGGAAGCGGCGTTGCCAAACGCGCGGACGGCCCGCAGCAATTTCGTTTTCCGGTCGCAAATTTTTGGTGACGGTGTGTCAGCGCCGGAACTCTGTTTCCTGACCCCATAACCTCAGCCACATTAATTCGACTTTTGGCGTCTAGAGGGATCGAAGCGACTTGCCCGATTAGATGGAGCGATCATCGCAATTCGCCGTTGGGATCTTTGGGGAGTTGTCGGCGGTACGGTGGTCGACATTTTGGCGGAAGGGGTTGTCGGTAACATTCCGCCCAAGCACGACGCTCGGCATCGCTGGCATAATAGCGGAGCCACACATCGGGATCTCCTTCGCTGTAGGAGCAATCCCAGTGGAGATAATTGGTCGCATGATCGATTTTCTTTTCTCGCGCCGGCAAAATGTGGCGATAAATCAGGCGATAAAGCTCTCGATCCGACAAGTGGTCTGTGTAATCGAGGATGATTCTTTTTTCGTACAGCTTGTAGATTACGTCCCAAAGGATGGTGTGAAGCTCCTCGTCGTTTAGCACTTCGGGGCGAGGTGGGCGTAGCTCCGGTTCGAACCAACGATAGATGGGAAGGATGGGGGCCATTTCCCAGGCAAGCATGGCCGCCAGGAAATCGTTCTCGACTCGCAGAGGCCAATTCTGAACATTGACCCGGCTGATCGATTCGTCATAATACGGCTCAAGCTCATCACGCAATTCTGCGTTACGAACTAATTCTTCGATCTCTTCGGCTCGTGGGTGTGGACGATCTACCATTCACCCCACCCCCTCAGCAAGCGATACCGCACCGACTTACCAAAAAATACAATCACTGTCTCGGCCTGATGCCGCAACGGACAACAAAACCTCTTTTTCGCTTCTTTGGAAACAAATCACTAGGCGTTCCTTGCCGTGGTCTGTTCGCGTCACAAGGACACTTTCCCTAGGCTCAGCCCCAAAGTCTCCAAGCATAATACGCAGAGAGTGATTCCCTGCCCACTCCGTCGACTTCCCGCTTTCAATTCCTTGGTACACCGCAGAAGCTTGACATGCTTCCCTAATATCGACTGTAGCCACAGCAGCTCAGCCCTGCAACGGAGAAACACCGCAGCCCGGGGAGAACTTCCCGTGCCTTGCGCCAAATAAGTGATAAGTCCGGCCTATTTTCCGCGAAGGTCATACGCTCGCGCGCCGCCAACTTTACTTCTTCTTTTACAACTTAAAGCTTGAGCCAATTCGGCATTCGGCGGCGTTCGCCATTCGCCCCGTTTAAAACAACGAAGCACGGAAAGTAAGCCGGGTCAAGAATTTTAGATGGAAGGCAATCCCGCTACGAAAGAGCCATCTATAAGTACAGATACTCGGCCGCACTGATCATCCCTAAATTCTTTGTGGTTTTCAGCCGGCGATGCTCCCGCTGACACTTGCGAGCCAATGCCGGCAGCCCAAGTCAAGCTTTGTGAGTTGCCTTTTAGGGCGATGTCTCCTCCAGTTCGTTGTGCGAGCGGAGAAGAAGCCTTTCCAACTCTGCATGAATCACCTGACTTTGAAGGACGATCAAGCACTGTGAGGGCCGATCCAACGCAATCTCCCCTGATCCGCCGGCATCGGACCAAAGCCCGCCTCCGAGATCGGCTTTAATCTTTTCGAGAAGTACTTCTTCGGGAGATTGACCCTCCGCCGTTTTTTCAAGCAGCGCGAGCAATCGTTTTACCCGGTAAAACTCAAACTCCAACCGTTTATCTAGGATTTTTCGCGGAGAAATCTCCAGAAGTCTCGGTCCCAAAGCCCGATAGCCAAGCCCCAGCGGGAAAAGCATTTGTTCCAGCACCACAGCCAATGGTTCCTCATAGGCCGCGATCGTTAAAAGAGTCGAAGGGGATATCCCTTCGGTGGTGCAGGCGGGATAATCAATGACGAGCTTTACGTCTGTTTGACGCTCGATAAACTCCATAACAGAGCTCAGCGAGGTGGGCTCGAAGAAGTTAACGGTCACGGGCTTCAAAAGGGCCGGCTTGGCACGACCGAGTTGCGTCGCTAATTGATCGGGGCCTTGTGGGCCGAGAGACAGACCCCCCAGAGAACGGGCGACACGCAAGCGATCTAAAAACTTAGCCACCTGACGCTGGACTAATCCCGTTTGCAAGACCACCACTTCCTCTCCTTGTATTGTAAGGGTTCCAGCGCTTCCATGCTCCTGCCAGGATTCCGGCGCGATGAACATTCGTATGAAAGTGGCTAGTCGATCGATGTCTTTTGAATCCGAACTTGTTAGCCCCTTGAGGGGATAAACGATCGTAACAAGCTCGTTTCTTCGGGATTCTGGCAGTGTAACCACTACGCAGCCATGGGCCAAAGCATAAGTCAGACCCCGGGGCTTCAAAATACCCTCGAGTAATTCGCCCAGTGTACCCCCGGCTAAATCGACGCTTACCGGCTGGAGCAGGTCATGGTCGAAGGCCACCAAAGCATCCAAGTCAAAGGCCACGGGGACATTGGCCATGCGACCTGCTAATCGCACAGCATCAACCAAGGGGATGGAGGGGATTTTTGCCTGGGTAAATCGCATCGCCAGCCGTTCATCCGGCTGCGGTAGTAACACGCTGTCACTCTCGGCATCCGTCGTATCGGACCGCTTTATGCTCGTTGGCTCACCCGAGGTCTCCGCCAAAGGCGGCGGCAGGAGTTCATTCCGGCTCGGCCCGGCGCCTCCCGTTGAGCGAACCACCGTCTGCTGCTCATCGCGGGTCGCAGTTGCCCGCAAATTTCTCGATCCAGAGGCGACCGCAATTCCCTGAGTTTGCTCAGCTCCCCCAAGTGGAGTGTCCATCGGATTCATGTCACGTTCGCCTGGGCCAGCTCCGAAAGCGGGCGTCTTCGAATCAAATGCCCTTTGCTCTCCTCTAGAATCGTTGTTCGCCACGACTCGCGGGGAAGGAGATGAGTGGAGACGCGGCCCCACCGATTCCACAGCTGCAAGATCCAGCGGAAGCCCATCGCCGATGGCGGCCATTTGCTCGAGCACCCTCGGGTCCACATCCCGCGAAATAAATCGCACCGAGCCGTCCGCCATTCCAGCAAGCATGCCGTGGGGCATACCGCTGCCGAAACCATCCGGCCCGTTGACATAGGGGGGCTTTGTCAGAGGACGAACCGTGGCCCGACCTCCGGCAGCCCAGGGCCCCAAGTCGGCGTAAACCCCGAGCACGGCGAGGGTATTGGAGGCGCCATCGGGGATATCTTCCAGTCGCACAGGTTGTCGGTAACTGAACAGCCCTGCCTGCGGAGAACCAGGCGTCCGGTACGGTGCTTCAGGCCCTACGCCGCCTACACCAACGTAGTGGGAACAAGGAAATCCACCAGCCGCCACTTTCGTATCGATCAGCGGGTTATCGACGACGGAAAGCGGGCGAAGCGCTACGTCGCGGTTCGGTAGCGTGTTCCACGAGTAGGCGAATCGCAACTGTCGGTGCCAATCCGCCAGACCCAAATGGGGGAGCAGCATGGCGATCCAACTCAGTCGGGTCTCCGGGGGAAGAAGGGGAGCCCCACCGGCACCCGGCGGCAATATCCCCCATGCCGAACGATAATCCTCCAATCCCCGCAGGAGGCAACGCTGGTTTTCTTCTGCAATGGTTGCTCCTGCGCTTTGCCAGGCACCTAAAAGCTCCGCTCTCGCACCGCTGAGCTTAGCGAGGGTCGAAGCAAGATCGGTTACCAACTTGAGCCGCAACCAAACAATCTCGCCCTCCACTTCGCAGGTGATGTTTTGGAGATAGTTGCGGACAACCGACCGCAACGGATTTTCAACTTCACCGTGTTCATCCGAGCCATCGCCGGTCCCTAAGGGAGCGCTATTGCCGTCTGACTTGCCCTCCTGCGATACTTCCGCCCCGGAGATCGTGCTCGTAAACCGACTCAGAGCTTCCCTCAATTGTTGGGCAGTCGTAGGTGTCTCGCACAGGAGAGCAAGATCCATCCGACCGTCGGCTTCAGAGCGGTAAAGCGCCAGTATCCCTACCGTAGCCATCGACACCAATTTCCAAACTTCCTTGGCCTCGGGCCATACCTCGAAAACGGCGTCCAATGGGCGAAATGGAGGGGTTTTCATCGCGCCGAGGTCAATGACCACAAAACAATCGGCCGAAGAGGGGATCAGCGGCCAGAGTTTTTGAATAGCCGGACTTGCGAACTCAGTCATGGGCTGACGATTATCGCCTAAACTTCGCAGCAAAGCCTCGCGTCCGGTCACGAATGTGCGGATGTCTAAAATGCCAAACGGGTAAGGCCACCCACTGGTGGCGTCTACCCGAAAGCGAAATGCTCCGATAGACAGATCCGAGAAGTCTCCCCGAAGCGAAAGTCCGCGCGTCTCATGCCGCGCAGTAAGACAAACCGCGATTATACCTGGGTCTGGCCAGAGAGAAAGATCGCCCAACGCCCAGACGATTTCGCCGATTGCTTCTGGCCGAATCCCCAAACTTCCAAGTCCTTGAACGACCGTGGAATCGAACCCGGGTCCTAATACCCAGGAAAAAAACGAAAAAGCATGGGCGGCAGAGGCCGAGCGAGTATCCAGGCGGCCAAAAGCGCGAGATTCGCGCGGAATCCAACGTCGCCACCACCCCACATCCGGGGCAAATGACGCCAAAGGTTGCGGGGTGCTTGACCCGTCAATATCCGCAATCCTTAATTCGTTGCCCTGAGCCGCTAGCGGCGGCACGGTTGCGCTATCACCACCGGCTACCTTCACGCCCGAACGCCATACCAAACCCCCAATGAACATCCCCAAAGCGAGCATCGCGGCGGATCCAGCTAGGGCTACCCCCAATACCCAACGGTTTGCGATCCATAGGGCCCAGCTAATGCGTGGGGGTTCCAGGGGATCTCCTGTAACGGACGTAGTGGTCGAAGCCCGAGCAAGCGTTCCTTGCGGCGTCTTTTGCTCCCGCGAAGGTACCAAGGAGGATTCTGACGTGCCGAGCGCGGAAAGAATTTGAGCAGCAGCTGCCGACCCCTTCACAGTTTCCCGGGGTACCGCTGGGGATGTTTGGGCGCCTAGAGACTCCGGAGATGTTTGCGATTCAGCGGCCGCCCGGGTCCCAGGAGTATTGCTGGTTGCTTCCTCCGGTCCAACCGTGCTTTTCGCAACCGGCATCCCTCCCGAGGTCCCCCGCGACGAGAGTGCTTTCCTATCTCTATCTCCCAAAGTAACCGTTCGAGGCTGCGCTCCTTCACTTGGCGGGGAACTCGGAGCCGCCAAACCGGAAGATGAAGTAGGACGCTCGGCGGTACCAGAAGGCGATCCAGCTTGGGACTGTTCTGTGTCCGGTTTCCCGGGCGAAATCCCCCTCCAATTAGCTGGGGGAACGACGTGGACCATGCTCCCACACTTTGGGCAAGTCAGGATGGCACCAATGGCCGCTTCATGGCGGACATTCAGTTTCACCTGACAGGTGGTGCATTCGATGACGAATAAAACACGGTCCACTGTTTGGTCCCAAAGTTAGCCGCAAACTAGATAAAAAGCCATACGCCCGTTGGCATCGCTCTCACGCCGCGAACAAAAGCCGAATGCTTTACCGGCAAAAGCGGTCTAATCTCCCGCGTAAGGCTGCCGTCACTCCTTTGATAAGCGTAATCCGATCATTTCTGAAACTTAAAGCATATCGCTTTTTATTTTCGTCGGCTTTTTGAATTTCTCCTTTTTTGGGTTCGGCTTTAAGCGTCTACGGATCACTCTTTGGGGAGCGCCCTTTGTCGATCACTATTTTAACTCCCGAGGTTCCAAGCAGCCCATGAGCCCCCGCGGCTCCGCGGCTCCGAGCACCCCAAAACGTCCGTCCCTTGTGGTGGTGAGCCGGTCAGGGCCACCCTGCAAGGTCATCTGACGGATCCCAAATTCTCCTAGCACAACCCGCCCCTAACAGCGAGGGTGACCCGCATTCGAGTCAATTAGACGTTGCCACCACGCCCGATCCTTTTTTTCCTAACCGCGCGGCAACGTCCTTCGGTTTCCAGCGAACCCAGCCCTTGCGGCACTTTCCTCTAAATAAGTCTAAATAAGAGGGTGGAGACCACTCCACGGTCTTCAGCCCTTTGCCCGAGGGGCATGCACTATCGCTTCAGGACACGAAGTCCGGCGAAACCAGATGCCGAAACCCCTCGCCTACCGGCTCTGAACTCCTACCCCGCAACCGCGCGGCTACTTATCAATTTTAGATTATCCCGGGCCACAACGTACCCATAGAAAGGCCTCGAAATGCCTAAGATTAGCAAATTTTGTGGCTTATTAACCACCGATGCGCCACCGGTTCAGTAAATCGATGACCCGCTGCCGGTCGAAATTCGGCGGTTGCGGAAAATCCTGCTCTTGCTCTAACTCTTCCAGGGTTGGTGTTTTGGATGGAACCCCGTTTGGGGGCACATCAAGTCCTGCGATCCAAACAATCGCATTGAGGACTAAGGTCCGATAACTATCGTTGGCCCAATTCCAATGCCAGTGTCCACCGGTAAAGCCGAAGCCACGCCCTCCATTCGGCCGCTCATACACCCAGGCAAGGTGTTCGGGCATTCCCTTCCGGGCACGGACGGTGGGATTACCGCTGTGGGGACCGTCCGGACGTTCCCGTGTGCTATCCGGTGGTATCGCCGTGAGCACCGGTGTGACTCCTTTCATATTTTCGCGAAACCGCATGTGATAATACCATTCGTCATCCATTTCAAAGGGTTTCACACCGCGGGTTACTGGATGATCGGGAAACTGCTCGAAACGCGCCGTCCAATGCGGGTTGACCGACCAAAACGTTTCGAAATAACCCCCAATCCAGTCGAGGAATCGATTGCCGGGTTCGCCCTTCGGTACCTCCACGGCGTAATGCAGCATCGCAATGCCCACCCCACGGTCGGCCAATTTTTGGATCTTGTCTAAATGAGGTAGTGCCGGGTGCCCTCCACCGCCGTCCGAAAAAATGACAAGCGCGTCTGCGTTATCCAAGGCCGTGGGGTCTTCCGGCCAACCATTCTTGTAAACGACCGCGTGAACATTCAGACCACTTTCGTTCAAGCATTTCGCCAGCAGAACGCAGCCGGCATTATGCTCGTGGGAAGCATAGCCATGGCTCGGCCGGCCGGCAATAAACACGATCTTTTTGACGTCCTGCATCGGAAGCCGTTTCAAACGAATGTTCCGCACTTGAACCTTCATCGGAGGACCGGCATGAAGTTGGATTGCCAGCAATCCACTCCGCCGCCGCATCCCCGTGTCTTCATCGGTACACTCGGACATCACCTGACCGTTGATCTTATGCACGAAATGAAACCCCTGGGCAACGATTTCATATTCGTTCCAGTCTTCCTTTTTTATCACGGACTGGAGTCCTTGCGGATCACCAAACTGCTCGATGACCTTAGGCTTGTGGTCATCACCGATTACCGTTTTTTGACCGCGGTCGGCCAGGATTCCGCGAAATCGCTCCCCGTAAAGTATTCCCGAAAAGCGATCGCCTGCCTCAATATCGGCTTGATAACCACCGACCACCCACGGCCCCCATTTTTCGGGATCCTCAAAGCTGCGATACTGCACCCCTGAATTGCCCCCGAAGATGCGGTACTCAAACCTAAGGATGAAATCGTCCAACTTACCCACCCGCCAGATCAGAAACGTGTTATGCTTGGTCGGATTTTCCGGCGTGGTTTGCCCGGTAATGGCTCCGTCTTCCACCCGCCAAAACTTGGGATCACCGTCCCAACCTTTCAGAGATTGCCCGTCGAAAAGGGACACGAATCCGGACTCATCTCCAGGCTGCTCCTGGCCCGCTGACTGGAGTGCAATCGTTAAGACACACCCTAGTACAAGTAAACTCACCCATATCTTGCTTTGCATTCCTGAACCTCCTTTTCTTCCCAAGCAGTTGACCAAGGCTAGCGGCATTCAATTGCAAGCCGATAGGGCTGCCAAGCAAAGAGCGAATCCGACCTTCTTTACTTGGCTTCCAAATCGTTCAAAGAACCTCAACACGGTCCATTTACCAATCCGCGCTAGGTAGCTGTTCGTAACTCTTACGGCGGAAAGTCAACGCAATTTTGCTAGTTCTGGGTGACAATCCTCACAAATCGTAATCCTCAGGAATCGTACGCCCTTTTTGGGTGAAAATATGATTACCCGGAAGTGCGGACCGTCCGGGTGGTCCTATCCTTTAAACCTATAGCAAAACTGTAAAACCTTAAACCACCCCCAAAGATGCGCTGTTTGCAATCCTATCTTAGGGGCATTTGACCATAAATAAAGACGCTAAATAAAAAAATAGAAGAGGCTCCACGCCGACAAACCAACGGTTCAGCCCGCCGCCGCGAACCGTTTTAAGAATCGTGCCTCTTCCGGGTCAAAGGGGCTGCCATCCTCGCGCAATAGGTCATGTTGCCAGATGCGCGGAGGCGGATCGCCGGGTTTGGAACTCCAATCATAGAATGTCTGGGTCCGTCCGGCAACTAACCCCCAGTGATACCAGCCCACCGCGTGCCGGCGGAAAATCGGAAGCAGGGCCGCGAACGTGTTGCCGACCGATCGCCGCAGGAATTCCGTGCAAAGAATCGGACGGTCGAATTGCTTGAGGAACTCAATTCGATTCTCAGCCTCCCCGGGAGGCCCATAATAATGAAAGGACATAATATCCGATAATTCCTCGAATCGTCGGTGCATTGGGTCGGAGAAATTCGCCCACAGGCCTACAGTAAGGGGCTGTTGAGGCCCAACCGTCCGTGCCCATTGAAAAGCCTCCTGCACGAGCGGGAGGCTTTGGTGGCCAAGACCTGAATTACCCGGCTCGTTGTAAAGGTCCCACATCAAGACGCGCTCATCTCGCCCGAAACCGCGGAGCACATCCAGCACGTATCGTTCCAGCCGCACCCAACACCGCCGGTCCAGTACGCACGTTCGTCCCGGGCTTGCAACCCATCGGCTATTGTGCACCCCGGGCACCGGCGGTTCTTGCGGACCCAGCCGGGGCTCCTGATTCCAACAATCATCGAAAAGCACAAGCATGCTTCGAAAGCCTCGGCGGTGGGCCAACTCAAGAAATTGATCCAGCCGCTTTGCATGCCCGCCCGGATCGGCCTCCCATACTAAGAAATGCAGAAATACACGAAGGCTATTAAGCCCCAGATCTCGAGCCCAATTCAACTCCTCGCCTATGGTCTTCGGATCAAAGGTCTCTTGCTGCCACATTTCGATCGTGTTGACGGCAGTCCGCGGGATATAGTTCACACCTCGGATCTCTCCAAGGTGCTGATACCACTGGGCGGCTCGCTCTTTTGACCATCGGGTCTCCGCAGTCGCCGCTGATGCGGACGAATTCCCGCCCGCACTGCTCGTCTGCGGCGATTCGTCCTGATAGTACCCGTGGCCAATTTTCCAAAGTCCCAACAAACCCGCAGTTCCGAAAGGCCAAGTCATTACTTCCCGCACCGCCGTACGACGGTCTAAGGCGTCCCTTTTGGAGTTCGATCTCACGGATTTGTTCTTCATGGAATGGCCTTTTGTGCACCGAGTGTTTCGTACGGTCATATGGTTATATTCCGGCTTTTTCGTTAGTTAGAGCGCAAAGCCCCTCCGCTTTGTTGGCGTGGCACAAAGCACAATATTTCTTGGCTTTATGGAACCGTGAAGGTGTCGCAAAGGTAAAACTTAATGGCGTAATGCCGGACTTGGAATATGTCCCCCTTAACGGCCGAACAAACGAGAGAGAAGGTCCAAACCAACGGAGAAACAAAAAAATTCCAAAATGAAGCTAAACGCTTGATTTGGCGGGAGTCCGATTCGAGGAGAAATAGTTCCTCCATGGGATTTTTGCGAGGACCGCCGGCGTAAACTATCCCTAGAAAGATTGCGACCTTGCGGAGGATTGCAGTGGGTACATCTTTGAAGATAGACCCGCGGGGAGACAGCGCTAGGCGCTCAGTCTTCGTTTTATAAAAGACTTCTTTTTCCAAAAATGAGCATCTCGATCGGATGTCCTCTCAAAAGCACAAAGAAACCGGCACCGCGGCAACCGTTTGAGTGCTCAAGGCGTGTTTGACCCCATTCACCTCCCCGCCGGAAGAGCGTGTCACAGGGCAGAAGGGTGATTAGAAGACCGAAACGCAAACGGTATCGCCAAGCCAAGCTAAAGGGGAGTGCCGTAGCATCTTGCCGAATATGCAATTCCTGCCGCCGTTTCGGCATTACGTGGGGCCGCATTCGAGAATTCTGTTCGGCTGGTATTATCCGGATAACTTCACATTGCGAGATGTCTCGGCAAGGGGATGCAAACCAGGGGCGGCCGCAGTGGCGTTGTCGTTGGGGGCACCTAGCGGGGCAGAAAACATCTAAACGGGAGTTATTAAATCTTCGTTGAAAAAGTCGATTGCGAAAGCCATAAACGCGAGTGCAGGCGCGAGAAGAAGAGAAGATTTGGAGAAGGTTTTTAGAGCTGACCGACGTCCAGAGGGATGTATCCACCGCACTTTAACCCAGGAGGTAAAAGGACCGATGGGAACAACGAATGAATTTGGGGGTTTGACAATCAGCCCAATTCCCGACGCATCTATCGAGTGCTGATGTCCCGGTTATGGGATGTACTAATGCGGGCGCAAATACCCACCCAGCTATCGAGCGCTCACTATTTTCGCTTCAACACCTGCTTGCTAAGAATCGGTTGAGCGGAGGGTGTGGGACTCGAACCCACAACCGGCAAAGCCGGCACCTGATTTCGAGTCAGGCTGCTCACCAGTTCGCGTACCCTCCAAATTAACTCGTTTCTGGTAGAGTGCTTGTGAGGTAGCCCCTTCAGCCGACGTGACCCTTCCTCGCCCAAAAGAACCGGAGAAACAGATAGCGTGTTTTCCTTTTTATGCTTTCCCTAAGGGTGGGCAAGGGTGGGCATGAGAGCCCCTGAGCCGAAATCAGTGTATGAAAGACGGCCCAATGGCACCCTGCTTTACCATACCCAAAACGCAACTTCGGACCGACCCCGTAGGCATCATCCGTTGATTGTAGGCTCCTAATATTTTTAACGCTTTGATTGCGATCGAACAACACCTTCGCCGGTAGCACGAAAACTGGAGTTCGTGAATTTCGGAAGGGGTGGAATGTCTAGAAATTCTTTGAATTTGATAGTCTGGAAGAATCTTTCCCCGCAGGGTTCGGCTTTGCGAGATCATTGATCGAAATATACGCCTCCATGATCGTAGATTTAGCGACCTTATTTTCTTAGTAAGCATTTTTCCGAACCGTACTTATCAAGAATATTAGGCTCTAGCGGAAACTGGTGCGCTCTTGCCTCAAATGGCTTCTCATCGATTTGGTGTAGTTGAGTTCACGACAAGGGGCCCCATCTCTTCGCAGAATTCAGTCTTTTTTTAGATTTTTGCGGATACGTGATTTGTTCGGGGAAATAGTTATCTTTGTGTAGCGCCATCATTTGTAGGTTCTATTACTTCATGGCTTTATAAAAGTCACAACGTGAATGATCTTGATAGTGAATTGGATGGATAGGTGAATTGACATTTTTATCGGTTGACCTTAAAAGCTGATTTTTCCTTCCGAAGCAAATCTAAATCCAAGATGTTTAATCTTCTATCGGAGGGCAACCCACTTTGGACATATAAACTACTAACAAAATCATGAAAGTAGACTATAATTTCGCCGAATTATTTACGACAACTCTTAGATAGTTGCTTCGGCCACGCAGAGGTTCTCAGACAGGAAACTCGAGGGTACTCAGTTAGTACCGGCCTAGATGGCTGCTGAGGCGGACATGCGAGATAAAGATAATCAAAATAATGGCGCATCCGGAAAGTTTACTGGAGGGAAAATCTACCTCGGTGCCGCGACGTCAGTATCGAAAGATAAAAGACACTTCGAAAACCCCACGTTCATTTCCCGCAGCCGAGGTTCGCGATGTAGCCGTCCATGCTGTCTGCCTTTAAATCGAATTATCTGGCTTTGAACCGACAAAACATTGGGCTAGGCCTTTCGGGAAAATGTGATCGTGGATCCCCAATCGTTGCGGAGTAATCGCCACGCCGGGTTTTTGGCCGTTCGTGCGGATCTTGGAAGCGGGACCTGCCGGTCCACGAACTTGACGAGGGGGAGATCTTAAAGCACCATTACCCCTACTATCAAATCCCACGGAAGTTTACACGCCGTCAACTCAGACAACATCCCGGTAAAACAATAACGGGGCGCAGTTTGTGCCGTCCGCTGGTATATTCTGCGCTTGCGTTTAGACTGTCGGATAAATTTTCCTGCCAACGGGTCAGCAAGTACGTCGCGGGATGGTCATTGGCAGCATTTCGACCGTTTCTTTCAAGCTACGGGTAATAGAGCCTTGACACTCAACTTCGAGCGGAGGTGCGATCCTTGAAATCAGACTCCGATTCCAACCTCCCCCCATTGGAGAGCTCAAAGACTGTGGGCATAGCTGATCATGGTCCATCGGAATCCGCCGGGCCAAAGCGCCAGCTGAGCCTATTTGATTCAACGAGCATTATTGTAGGCATCATTATCGGGGCGGGCGTGTATCAGATTGCGCCCGATGTCGCAAGAGGAGTATTCTGCCCAGCCGAGGGGGCTGCCGGGGAATTTTACAGCTCGCTAGCCGTTCTCTTGATTTGGCTCATCGGGGGCCTACTCTCGTTGTGTGGTGCCATCACCTATGCCGAGCTCGCCACAGCTTATCCTCAGGAAGGTGGCGACTATGTGTATCTGACGCGAGCTTTCGGCCGATGGGCCGGGTTTTTATTCGGCTGGATTCAGCTTGTGGTGGTACGTCCGGGCGATATTGCCCTGATGGCCTTGGCTTTTGCGACTTATGCGTCGCAACTTTACGATCCCCTAAGCGGACAGGCGAGCGATATTACGGCAGGGGTTTATAGCGTCGCTGCGGTGATGATCCTTACGGCGATTAATGTGCTGGGGGTCCGCGAAGGGAAATGGGTCCAGAACCTTTTGACGAGTGTGAAGGTTCTGGGATTGGCTGCCATCATCATCGTTGCGGTGATCGGCCCTGGTGTCCCACGGGAGCCCACGGCATTTGAGCCGATGGGGATTCGCCTGGCCCTTATTTTTGTGCTATTTGCCTTCGGTGGCTGGAACGAGATGGCGTATGTGGCGGCGGAAGTGCGGAATCCCGATCGCAACATATTGCGGGCTTTGGTGGTGGGCACAGCCACGGTCACCGTGCTCTATGTTTTGCTGAACGGTGCCTTTCTCTATTCCCTAGGCTACTATGGATTGGCAAATTCCAAGGCGGTGGCGGCAGACGCGATAGCGACAGTATTTCCCGACATTGGAAGCAGACTTATCAGTGCCCTGATTTGCATCAGTGCGTTGGGGGCCGTCAATGGCCTCATTTTCACGGGGGCACGAATCTCGTATGCACTAGGGGCGGACCACCACGTATTTAACTTCTTCAGCAAATGGGATCCCCGGACGGGCACACCACTTCGGGCTCTGGTGGTTCAAGGGGGCATCGCCTGCACGCTTTTGGCCGCGTTGGGGAATTTTATCGACGTCATTCTCTACACGGCGGCAGCTGTGTATGCGTTCTATTTCGCCACCAGCATGGCGCTGCTGGTGCTGCGGGTCCGAGAACCTCATGTTCGGCGACCTTATCGCGCAACGGGATATCCCTTTACGACTTTGATCTTCGCCATCGTCTGCTTGTTGCTGATTCACGCCGGGGTTACCTATCGGCCGATTCACTCGGCAGTGGCTGCGGGACTCATCCTCCTCGGCCTTCCCATCTTTTGGCTAACTCGGCACATTCGGCCCGAGTCGCGTACCGCCACGCAGTGACAAAGTATAAAGGCTAAGGGGATGTGACTTAAGAGCGGCGTTAGAGCTTATCCACAGGCACTCCCGGTGCCCCCGAAAACCTTTGACGTCAACGAGTTCGAGGCCCGCCCATGCTTAAAAGGATACCTTGAGATATGAATTAACGAAGATGGATACCTTGAGATGCAGGAAATGGTTCAGGCGGGTTCGGGCGCCGGCTTAGGGTTCAATTTCAGTTTACTTATTGTGAGACTTCTGGTAGTCAAACTCCAGCTCATCAACCCCTTGCCGGCAAACCACGGTTCGCTACTCGGGAAGTTTACAAATCAAGAGCAAGCTATCGAAAGGCGCAAGATCGATGGCTAGCTCGGCGTGGCGAATTGGTTTTGCGATTTGAAAGCTTCCGTCGCTGGGGCGCAGGATTGCCCAAGGTGGCCCATCGGTGAGAGATTCTGATCCTTTGTCCAAATCGAGCACCAATCTTCCTTTGTAGGGCGTGGCCGTCAGGTTCACCAGGAGGAAGATCTGCCGAGCTCCGCGCTCAAACCGACCGAGGGTAATGGCGTCGTTGGCCGGTTCCAGCCGAATTGACGGCTTGATCCGAGAGATCCAATCATCTGTTTTTGATGTGGTGTGTAAGACCTGCCCCCCTTGTTGCTCGAAGTCCTGAACAATCGATCGGACTTTCGGCGGTAAATCCACCATATCGGGAATGATCAGGGTGGTGTATTGCATACCGGCTAGTTCAATGGCCCCCTTGGGATGGACCTTGCCCTTTGCCAGATATTCATGATCGACCAAGGTGAATGGGATTTGCCGGGTGGTAAGTCGGCGTCCCCAATCCCAGAACGAACGGACGATTTGCTGCGCGCGGGGTGATTGTTGTTCCAATCGGAGTGGCTCGGCCACCGGGAGATATTCTTCCCATAAATCATAGATGGGGTAGTATAAAAGTACGCTCGCTACAGGGGTAGCCGATTTGAGAATCGCATTGAGCCGACCAACAAAGTCGTTATAAGCGCGGTATTCTTCGAGGGGGCGAGCCTGCGGTCTGTAGTAGAGGGTGAAGTCGGTCACACCCCAGGCGGCCTGCCAGCCGGCGGCGGCTCGCATTTGGTCGAGCTTGGCCGGACCCTCCTTGGCTTGTTCTTCAGCAAAGTCGCTCACCTCGGTCATTACCCGGCGTCGTCCTGTCAGGCGCGCTGCCGAGCTTGGTAAGCCTGCTGTAAGCCATCCCCTCGAAGTGGCTGCCCGGGGATTTGAAGTAAGCATATCGAGCCCGGGAATGTCCATGCGAGCAAGTACTTTTAAAGCGTTTCCCTCCAAAGGGACGTGGTGCAGGGGAGATTCTTCATGGAGCGTGTGTCCCGAGGAGGCCACGCCATGCCGCCCGCACCAATCCTGCAATGCCCCGAAGTAGCGCTCCGCGATCAGGTCTGCAATCAAGGCCCAAAACTGACGACGGATGCGTTTGTCCTCCGGCGCATTACCTTCGAACAAGCTGCGGCAAACCGTCATGAGATCCTCGCCATAGCGCCGTCGATATTGTTCAGGTAAGTCATAACACCAAGGTACCGTGGGCAGGGGTTCTACTTGCGGGTTCACAGGGTCGACGACTGGCACACGGCTGCGTGCCGGCTCAGGGATTTGCCCTAAGTTGACTGCCATCGTTGAAGGTTCATCCGTGAAAAATGCTTGAATTGTCTTACCGAAATGCGTTTTCAAGCGATTAGCATAAGCCTCGTGGGTATGGCGAATGAAACTCGCGACGGCACGATCATCGAGAAGATTGGCGTAACGCCTTGCCGCATAGTAATTGTTCGAAGCATGGGTGTGCTCATAAGCCCTGCGTAAGAAAAACGGTGGCTCTGAGCCGCGGCGAAAAGAAAGTACCTGAGCTTCGAAATCCGGATTCTCTGCCAAGACCAAGCCGCCTGCGGCACCGCTTGGATAGCCCTGTTCGTCATAAATCCAAACGATCATTCCCAGCTTTTCACATTGCTCGACGGCCATGATCAAGGTCTGCCAGTGCTGCCCGCTGCGAAGATACTCATTGAAACTCACATTGCACACAATGCCTCCCAAGCCCAGCTGGAGGAAGTAACCCATTCCCTGCTGAGCGATTTGTTGAGGCGAGCTACGACTCGCCCCGTCCTGCTCTATCATTTGCTCCACACCGGCGGCCTGGACGCGACGGGGATCGATTCCATGAACAATTTGCAGGGGGCGAAACTCTACGCCAGGATTCGACCATTCCCTGAGCCATTCCTCCGGAATGATCGCAAGGAGCGTATCCGGGTGATCTGTATCTTGTAAGCTCTCATGCGACACGGTGATGCAAGTTTCGGCCCCAAAAACCAACGGGTCTTGTAAAGGGCTCAAAAGGCTTAAGAAAACCTGCAAAGTAAATCCGAAAGTTGCTATGCCGAATCGTCCGGATACGAATCTTCTGAATCTGCAACTGACGTGAAGTTGTAAATACCTCATAAGATTTACTTCCCAGTGAAAGTCTCGGGTTTGTTGGCCCTTCGGATTCGGGCGGCCTTTAGCCTGCCAAAAGTTGGTAATATTCCCGTCCTTCTTAACTGAAACTATGAAACTATATGGGCGGGAAATGAAGCTTGCAATCGGCGAACAATCGTAAGCAAAGATGCTTGGTTAAGCGAGGAATCCGAAGCGGATAATCTACTTTGGGAGGGAGTCTGGGCACCGAACGTTCAGTTTGAGGATTTATTACGCAGGGATAATCTCAATTAGTAGGTTGCTTTCGAAAAAATGCCCTCAATCTCGGGACTTTGTTCTTTTTGTTCTTCCGAGACTTCGTCCTGAAGCGGTAGGTTCCTATCGTCCTGAAGCAAGAGCTTCTAAAACGATTGCCTCGACCGGAGCGTCTACAGCGTGCTGGAAACCGTGAAGCAAGTGACTGAACACAGGGTAACGTGGGCTGGACCCGTCGACAATCTGTTCACGCGTGGTGGAAACCGTGGAGCAAATGACTGAACACAGAGCTCAAAGCCGCATGGGTTCAAGGGTTTTCCGGCGATTCCCTGACGAAAAGAGATTCCCCGGCACCTGCCCCGCCGAGCTTCTCGTCATGCAACCGCCGAGCAAAACCGCCGAGAACATGGTTTTTCGATGGAAGCCGAATTCCTCACGTCTTCGAGCGGACGGAGCAACCCCGGGGGACAACGAATGAAACAACTCCGGGGACGGCAGATAAGATACGGGTGTCTCCGCCCGACCGGAATCGCTGTCTCTGAACCCCTTCTTTCCTCGAGGCGTGGGGCCTAAAACCTCACGTCCCGGCAATTTCTGCGATTTCCGCCCGGAGTTTTCCTGTGATGTGGGCGAGACAAAAGCCTGCGAGTCGAGGTGGCGCTTTTTTCCTGCGGAAATTGAACCTGAAGTTCAGGTCCGCCCACTGATGTGCATCTTAACCCGTGCTTGCGCGAAATTGATCCAATCGCTCCCGGAATTTTTGGATTTCCTGCCGATACAAATCAACCCATTGGGGATTGGGCTCGACCGGCGCGGCGAAGCGGACCATAATGCGTACGGCGTCGCTCACGCGGAACGGCTCGCTAATCCCCTTCAATCGACGGCGGTATGTCTCGAGCCCTGCGAGGGCAGTTACCGCGGCTCCCAAGGCGGGACCTTCCGCCGATACTAGCCGTTCAAGACGGCGGCCCAAGATACTGGCCAAGATTTCGCACATTAAATCGCTTCGCGCAATTCCGCCAGAAACGGTGATTCGCTCTATTTGTTGGCCGGCTCGCTGATGGGCTTCTACCCCCAGGAAAATTAAGTACGCGATGGCTTCCAGAGCTGCCCGGAACTGGGCTCCGAGACCCTCAGGTCGTTGCGGAAACCATTGCGGTTTTACGTTGCCGCGAATACCCAGGGAAGGCTCGGGCATGATGAAAGGCATCACCTGAGTGCCATTGGTACCGGGTGGCAATGCCCGCGCTTGATTCTGTAGTTCGGACCAATTTGGATTTTCCCCGACAACCCAGTCCAAGAATTGGGCCCCGTTGTTGTAACACCGCATCCAGAGGTAAGGCCCCCAATTGAGCCGCATGACGTCGAGCTCATCTCCCTCCGGTAAACGGTCGGATGAGGAATTGACCACGGCGGAATTCCCGAGGATTACGGCCACTTGTCCCGCATCGACGGCACCACCACCGACCAAACCAGCCTGTTGATCATCGGAGGTGGGGAAGATGAAAGGGGCGCGATCAGGGTCCAAGCCAATTTCCAGACACACATGGGGCGCAAGGCCCCCGATCGGCTCGTATTGATCGATGATTCGTGGCAACTGCTCCCAAGCAAGCTGCCGATATTCAGGACAAGCCAAGGCATCGAGCATTTCTCGCCGCCATTGACAGGTGCGCAGGTCCATAATCCCGGTTGAAGCTGCCGAAGACACACTGATGACCTCATAGTTACCGGTCAGAAAGCCGGCCGCCAACGGCCCGTGCGGTAGAATCCGCCAAGTAGCGCGCCAGGCTTGCGGACTGAGGTAGTTCGGATCTTCGTCTTTGACCAAGTGGCTTAACGAGTAACGATCCGCCCATGGACCACCGATCAGTTCGCGAACCCGCTGGGGCCCTCCTAAGCGAGCCTCGCCTTGTTGGCGATAGGCAGCAAGCGTCTGGTCATTCCAGCAGATTGCACGGCGGACTTGCACACAATTCCGGTCGATTCTGCCTGCGGTGTGATGGGTAGCCGAGATCCCGCCGGCCACCCAGTCATCCAATCGGCCTGCTTGGCGAAGTAGCCCCGTGATGGCTCGGACGCTGGCCCGGGCCTGACCCTCAAGCTGCATCAGATTGAGCTCGGAGATTCGCTCGTCATACGGGTCGCCTTTCCACAGGTCGGTGGGCAGACGCACCTCGGCAAAGACCTCGCCCTGAAGGTCGAAAGCCAAAACTTTAACGGCACCGGTGCTGAAGTCCCACCCCGTGATGACGCTAGTGGGCGCAACGAAACGCAGTGGTTCGCTCATCGTTCCACCTCTTCCCCTTCCTGTTGCAGGATCTTGCGTGTGGTTCGAGCTTTCAGAAACATTCAAGAAAAGGCATGACAACTTGTAGCGGCTAGTGTGCCGCCATCATGTTTTCCTGAAAACCGTGTTTGCCCTCTCCCAGCGATCGCCGGGCCACTTCGTGTTGGAAAAATCTAGGCTCCTTTGGGCTCGAATTGTAAAGAAGTTATCTTATTAGGAAAATGGGGCAAAACATTTTTCCGCTTAACCAAGTGGTTCGCGGGAGTAGAAGGCGGCCCTTTTCAAAGGCGAGGATAGTGGCTTGCCCAGTTTCCAAAAGCTTTTTACAACAACTCAGCTCAAAATCCTCCCACCGAAACTGCACCGCAACGCACGAGTCGCTTTTTACCGGTGTGAACTCGAACTGGGGACGGTAGCTTTCGTGTGGGAACAAAGCTTTAATAAAGCCTTAAAGAGCCTCTGAAATCTTGACCCAGGGACCTGTTGCCGTAATGTGGATAACAAGTTTCGGAAGAGTAAGAATTATCCGTAGTTCGACACGGGTCCGAAGGTAAACTAAGGCGTAATTCGGAGAGTAGGTGGAACCTAAAAAAGCGGAGCGGCTACCATGCGCACTGCATTTCGAGTCATGTTCAAAGCGGGAATTCACCCGCGGCCTTATCTCAATTTTGCCGTGTGGATGACAATCAGTTGCCTCTTGGCAACCTTCTGCGGGGGGCATGCGTTTGCCCAAGAGAGACCGGCTCCACAAGGTTTGCTTCAGGTAGACCCGAGCGCTGTGGGCTTGGATCCTCGACCATTGGCCCGAATTCGCGGCGAGATGGAGAAGTTCGTTAGCGCGGGGGAAATCACGGGAGCGGTGACGCTGGTGGCCTATCGCGGCGGAATTGTGCACTGGGAGGCCGTCGGAATGGCCGACATCGAAGCTGAGCGGCGTATGGAGCGGGACAGTTTGTTCGCCATTGCGTCGATGACCAAACCAATCACCGCAGCGGCACTGATGGTCTTGGCCGAACGCGGACAAGTCAAATTGGATGAGCCCGCCGAAAATTATTTACCGGAGCTGGCGGCTCTTAAGCTCAACGGAAAACGTCCCGAAAAGCCGGTGACCGTTCGGCACTTGCTTACCCATACCTCGGGGCTTGGGGGCGATCAACAGATGCATGGTTCGTTAGCCGAGACGGTTCAGTGGCTTGCCCAACAGCCCCTACAATTCGAACCGGGGACCCAATGGCGTTATGGGGCAGGACTGACGGTTTGCGGCCGAATAGTGGAGGTAGTATCGGGGCAAAGTTTTGAGAGTTTTTTGGAGCGGGAAATCTTCTCCCCGTTGGGCATGCACGACACGACATTCCACCCCAATGACCAGCAGAAAATGCGGATTGCGAAGCTCTACCAACGACGAGCCAGCGAAGATCGCTTGGCTCCGGCCGAGCACTGGCTGATTGATTTGCGCCCCGATGCCCCGCCAAATCCCTCCGGGGGATTATTTTCCACAGCAACCGACTTGGTTCGTTTTTACCAAGCGATTCTAGGAAAGGGGAGCTTAACCGGGCAGCGAATCCTTAAGCCCGAATCGGTCCGCGAAATGTTGAGGGCACAAACCGGGGAACTTACTACGGGATTTACTCCCGGTAATACCTGGGGATTGGGATGGTGCTTAATTCGGAATCCCCAAGGGGTGACCGGCGTGTTGGCTCCCGGCAGTTTTGGTCACGGTGGGGCCTTCGGAACGCAAGGCTGGGTGGACCCCGTCAAACGGATGATTTTCATCCTCCTTATTCAACGATTGAATCTTCCAAATGCCGACCAGTCGGAGATGCGCCGCGTCTTTCAGGAGTGCGCGGTCCAGGCAATCTGTTCAGGATAAGGGGAATCGTCCAGTTCTTTCACGCATGCCCGTGGGGGATCATCCTGTGGCTCAGACTCTTGAAATTGTAGTCCACCGGAGGTAGAAAACCGGCTGGAGTGGCAAGCGGGGTCATGCACTTGCCTGTCGTTGTGCTCATTGCTCTCGCAGCGCGCTACGCTTAATTTTAATTTTAAGGAGATCTCTGGTTCCCATTGCTTCCATAGCCGTTTTGGGTTTCAGGAAGTGCAAGGCATTTGACGTCGTCTCGCGTCCTCAAAGTTTGCTTTGATTTCCACCCTCTTTGCCCAGGTTCAATTTCGGCATTGTTCGGGAATGGCGAGCAAACAAGCATCCGCTGCATCGAAAGCTACTTGGACTTTGCCCCCTTATAATCGACATTACCTTTTTAAAAGACGTTGCCTTTTCGAAAAAAGGGTGCGCTTCTGCAATTATCGGATCTGCTTTGCTAGGTTTGCCCCTCTCCTTTATTTCTGGAACCAGAGGTATATATTTCTGGAACCAGAGGTATAAAATGAGTGCATGAAGCCGCGCAAATTTTTAGTAGCACTACCGGTGTACAACGAGCGCCGCTATGTAGCGGATGTGCTGGCCGAAGTTCTGCGCTTTGCTGCCGAAGTCCTTGTGGTGGATGATGGGTCGACTGACGGAACCTCCGAGTTTCTCAGCCAAAGGCGCGACATTCATTTGGTTCGCCATCGGGAGAACATGGGCTATGGTGCGGCGCTGAGGACGGCGTTTCAATTTGCTATCGGGCACCACTTCGAAGTTTTGGTGACGATGGATTGTGATGGGCAGCACGAGCCGCGATTTATCCCGCAATTCGTCGAGGCCTGTGAAGATGCCGATATCGTTTCGGGAAGCCGGTACTTGGAGCGTTTTCCGGGGGATAGTGAGCCTCCCGCAGATCGGCGGCGAATCAATGAACTCATCACGTCTCAACTGAACGAAGAACTGGGTCTGAATTTGACCGACGCCTTCTGCGGTTTTAAAGCCTACAGAACCGAAGTTTTGCAGCGTTTTGAAATTACCGAAGACGGATATGCGATGCCGCTCGAGATTTGGGTGCAAGCAGCACAGTTAAAATTGCGGATTGTGGAATTGGCCATTCCATTGGTGTACCTTGACATGAGTCGTTCGTTTGGGGGAGCGCTGGATAACGCGGAGACTCGGTTGGAAGTTTATCGTACTGTGCTGGCTCGGAGCCTCGAACGGTATCGAGTGGGCAAATCGTGCCTCTTGAATGCGAGGCAAACGGAACGCGGGTAATGGGACAGATCGGATGGCCTTCCAAGACTCACTGGGTGGTGCCCTCTGAAAGCGGGGGAATCCTCTTGGACCCTCCGCTAGAGGAAGCTGCATGCTTGGTGGTGCAAAACCACGAGCGGCGGGTCAACGGGGCCGATGTGGCAAGTCATGCCGGCTTAGGAGAGCTCACGCGATCCGCGCGTCGAGAAATCATTGAAGCAGCCGTCGCTTATACGACGGGTTATCGAGACCTTGATTTTCCCCGGCAGTTGGAGCAAAGGCCGCTGATTCTTAGCGGTCATCAGCCCGAGCTTTTTCACCCGGGGGTGTGGCTGAAGAATTTTGTGTTGGCCGAAATCGCTCGGCGGACAGGGGCCGTACCTATCAATCTGGTCATCGATGCCGACACGATTAAAGGGACTTCTTTACCCATCCTTCAGGGAACATTGGCTAATCCGCAACTGGGGACAATTAGCCTCGATGACTACCAACCTTTAGTACCCTTTGAAATCCGGGAGGTTCAGAACCCAGAGTGCTTTCTTTCCTTTCCCCAGCGGGTTTGCGAGCAACTCGGCCCCTTCGTGGCAAAGCCGTTTGTTTTAGATTTGTGGAAGTTCGTCAAGCAACGCTTTGGCGAAGAGAAGAGGCTGGGGTACATCTTGGCGCAAAGTCGGCACCTTCTAGAGAAGGAGTGGGGCCTCGTCACGTTGGAGGTTCCTCAAAGTCGCGTTTGCCGATCGAGGAGCCATTTGTTATTCGTGGCTCGTTTGCTAACGGAGTTGCCTCGATTCCGTGAGGTGTATAACGCGGCCTTGGCCCGGTATCGGCGATTGCACCGGGTGCGAAGTGCGGCACAACCGCTTCCTGATCTGGGATCACAAGGGGAATGGATCGAGGCACCATTCTGGGTTTGGAGGAGGGATAAGCCGCGACGCAAACCGCTTTTCGTTTCTGCGAAGGAAGATCGGATCGTTTTAAGCGACCGAAATGGTTGGGAATTCCCGTTGGATGTGGCAGGTAGTGTCGGTGTGGAGAAGGCAGCTGAGTGTCTTGCGGATTTGGCAAGTGCCGGCGTATTCTTGCGCTGTCGCGCTTTAATGACGACGCTTTGGGCCCGGCTAGTTTTGGCGGATTATTTTATCCACGGGATTGGCGGTGCCAAATATGATGAAGTGACTGACGATATCATTCGGGAGTTTTTTGGCGTTGAACCTCCGCCTTATATGGTTGTTTCTGGTACACTTTGGCTTGTAAAGGGGGAGCATCGATCCTGCGTCGAGGACCTGCGCGCTGTGGAGGCGGAGCTTCGCCAAGTGCGATTTCACCCGGAGCGCTTGTTTACAAATGGCTCTGTTGATGCCAAATTGGAAGCTAATTTGTCGCACGACGAGCTTAAGGTCGTGGAAGAGCTGATCGCGGCCAAGCATGCGTGGATAAGCAAGCAACAAACGCGGGAAAACGCGAGGGAAAGATTTCTCGCGATCCGTCAAATAAATGAAGCTTTCCAGCCCTTCTTGGCGTCAATAGTGGGTCAATTGGAGGAGAGGCGGCGCAAACTGTTGCAGCAAATTCGCCGACAGAGTATCTTCAGATATCGGGAGTTCCCATTTTGCTTCTTTGAGGAAAGTTCTTTGCGAGAATTTCTACAGCAAGTGACGAAACTTTCACGCGCGGATGCTACAGGGTCGGGAAACTCTCGGAATTCGGCCTAGCGTATTGCAGGTCTTCTACAGCATACGCGGCTCGATGTTGCTTCTTTGGATCGAACGGGGGGATTTTCTCTCCAGCTTCGATATGCCCACTCGGTGAGAAGCAAATTCGGTCAGTTCGGAGAACCGAAATCGGTCGAAAGGATGCGCCGTATGATGGACCAGACCGAGCATTGGGCTACAGCCTCTATCGAGGCTCCCGAGTCCCAACTGCATACTTCAATGGACCGTTCATCCTTTTCTATCGTTCCGGCACAGGCCACGGATTTTCCAGCCTTTTACCATTTTTTAAGTTCTACGCGGAGCGATTGGCGGCCCGGGGAAATCGCAGCCTGTTGGAACGATACGGAAAACCGCCCCAGTGATACACTCTTCATCCGTCGCGATCGGGAACTCGTCGGGGTGGTACAGTTGGTTCGACGTCAGATGTATTACGGGAAAGCTACCATCCCGGTGGCCGCGCTGCGAGGGTGGGCTCTTATGCCCAAGGTAGACTCTGGCGGGCTCAGTCGCCTACTTCTTAGCCGAGTAGAGCAAAACATGCGAATGGGCGGTGCGGCGTTGGGCTTGGTTTGGACGAGAAGCCCCAAATTCTTCCTTCAGGCGGGTTGGGTTGAGTGTTTCCGCCGGAATATCGTGGCATTACCCACCGATTTCGGGCTGCTGAGCCTGTGTCAACGGGGCATTTGGGGAAAACGGCCTCGGGCTCACTTGCACATTCGGCCATGTCGACGATGGGATGTGACGGCACTCAGTAAGCTGTATCAAAATTGCGTTGTCGGACAGTACGGGCCGTTCCTCAGGTCGGCGAAATACTGGACTTGGTTGCTCGATCGCCGGGGTTTTGACGAACTGATTGTCGCCCTGGAGGGGCAGCAGGATGCTCCTGATGACGGAGGGGAAACTTCCTCGAAACTTCTTGGCTATTATGCCACCCGCTCGGGCCGGATTGTGGAGATGATGGCCTGCACCCATCGATCCCAGCCGGCGTGTGAACTGCTGTTGTTTGCCTTTCGGGATGCAAAAGAGCACAATCGGCAGCAAGTCGAACTGGAGGCTCCCTGGGGAAGCCAGTGTTGTAGTTTTCTCCAAAAACTCTTGGGGGAGAAGATGCCCGCAGGCCACCCCGGCGACTCGTCCGTCATGGCGAAGTTGCTCGACCCCGCGAGCTTTCTGACGAGCATGCTCCCAGAACTTTCCTTCCGTTTTCTGCAAAGCGGGCGTGCGCCCGGTGCATCGCTCGGTCTAAGGATCGAGGGCCATCCCTTCACGTGTCGCCTTGAGGAATCGCAGGTGAGAATTCTGCGAAATAGCCGTGCGGATTGCTGGGTAAATTTGAGCCAACATCAGGCGACGCGGCTGTTTCTCATCGGGCAAAGACCTAGCGACGACGGGCTCAAAAGCCGGGAAAAGCCCGAGGATGTTGGGGCAGGCCTTGTGCGCGAACTGCTCCAGGATTTATTTCCACCCATTGGATTTTGGCGGTCCGTGTTGGACGACTTGAAGTCGCGCGAATGAGTGGATTAGCCGTCGTTTTTAGGCTGCGTCACTTCGTGCATTATTTGTTTTGCCATCTCACCGTATTTCAATGACTCATCGTTAACGCAGAGCCCACGAAAAGATTGGCCGCGCAATTTCGGTCCCTCATTAGTCACCCGTTTTGAAGCCCTCTGAGCACCTTTGTCGGAGTAGCGAAATTCTCATGAGGGCAGGACTATCTTGATCTTCTGTTGCCCGAATCACTCAGCCAGATCAAACGCTAATCCAGATCAAACGGTCATTAAGCAGGGGCCTTCTCTGCCGCAGAAAATGCAAACCCACAATTCCAACTTGGAAGCCGGCAGAAGAGCATAGGAAGCCCCTCGGGAAAGAAGAACGGCAAATGAGTGAGCTTCCGCGGGATTGATCGCTCGTGCTAGACCACGAGGGCATCCTGGAAAAAGATTCCTGCTTGGCGCAAAGCGGAAGCCTCGGTAAATCCCAGCAAGCACATCTCAGGATTGAATCTCAAGCATTCTCCGAAGCGCAACCCGGGCCAATTGCGCCGTTTCCGGCTCCACCTCAATCACGTTGACCGGCGTTCCGGCCGCAAGGTTTTCCAAGGCCCAGCACAGATGAGGTAGGTCGATTCGGAACATGGTAGAACACATGCAAACTACCGGAGATAGGAAGAAAATCTCCTTATCTGGATGTTCGTGTTTCAAGCGATTGACGAGGTGCAGTTCCGTCCCGATTGCCCAGCGTGTCCCTGGAGGTGAGGCTGCGACGGTCCGGATGATTTTGCTCGTCGAGCCTACTTCGTCCGCCAGCGACACGACCTCCATGGTGCATTCGGGGTGCACGATGATCCTGATACCGGGGTATTTTTCGCGGAAGTAATGCACGTGCTCCGGCCGAAAAATCTGATGGACGCTACAATGTCCCCGCCAAAGAATGATTCGCGCTCGCCGCAAGGCATCCGGGTCATTACCGCCCAGCGGCTGATTCGGGTCCCAAACCGGCATTTCATCCAGCGGGATACCCATCTGCAAGCCGGTGTTCCGACCCAGGTGTTGATCGGGGAGAAACAACACGCGGTTCTTCCGAGCAAATGCCCACTCTAGTGCTCCCCGTGCGTTGGCCGAAGTGCACACCACGCCGCCGTGAATACCGCAGAAAGCTTTAATGCTGGCTGCCGAATTGATGTAGGTTACCGGCGTAGCGGGGTCCGGGCCGAGTGTCTCAGTCAACTCCTGCCAGCATTCTTCCACCTGCTCAAGGGCTGCCATGTCGGCCATCGAGCAGCCGGCAGCTAAATCGGGCAAAACCACCGTGGCTCGACAGCCCCGGGAAGAGACCCGCTCCGGATCGTTGGCTAAAATATCAGCCGTCTCTGCCATAAAATGAACACCGCAGAAAACGATGGCCCGACAATCCCGGTTTTCCGCGGCATATTGACTCAATTTGTAGCTATCTCCACGGGCATCGGCAAACGCGATTACCTCGTCCCGTTGGTAGTGGTGTCCCAAAATTACAAGGGACGGTCCTAACCGTTCGCGCACTGAAGCAATACGCTGAGTGAGCTCTTCCGGAGGTAGCGATTTAAATTCGCTAAATGAAATGCCGGCCGATTGTCGAGTGCTGATCGTTTCTAGCATGGCCGAGGTCTCGAGCGTCAATTTGGGACGCAGAAGATTTCAAACTAGTTCATGAATGATCAAGAATTTCCGCCAACCGCTACTCAATGGCAACTGTCAGAACTTTAACAATAGTTGATCCAAGAGATCTTCAATCGCAAAGTTAAACAAGGACCTTTTCTTACCAACGTAAATCTCTACGTGCAGCGAGTGCTTTTGAAAATCAACTACGTCCATAGCCGCGGATCGCTGCTCACTCCATCGCTTTTGCTTCGATTACTCGCCGATTTGAAGTTGCGCTGAGGTTTTTCAGATCCACTCATACAAAGTTGCTAGGTTTTGCCTTGATTATATGTTTTAGAGTTTGCATCGGCCAGTTAAGCCGTAGATTCGCCGCCCGAGAGATGAAGTATAAAGGGCTTACGCCGCTCAAGCGGTAAAAATGCCCGTGGAGGTCGGTGGATTTGATCGCTTTCGTGAGGTGGGTTGTTGTTTCCGGCGGCACCCAATCGGCGCAAACCAGTTTCATATGTTTAGGTGGGCGGAACGATTTTGCGTCCAAAAAAATTCGACAGCCATGGTCTAAAGATCGCTATGGTCCTCAGATCGATAAAGAGGAGTCCACAGATCGATAGAGAGGCGTGGTGAAGTAAGGAGCTGCTTTCGTCGGTGCACTTAGGGTAATTAAACTCGCTGGCAGGTGACGCCAGAAGGCGGTACAAACCTGACTGAACTGCACCCAAGCGGAAAGCCACCGAAGCGACTGTGCGTCTGGTTTCACGAATACTAAATCTGGCTTCGCGAATAATGAACCATGGGATGCCCAAAGCACTTACCCAAGATTGACTCAAAAAAATTTCCTGAAGATTGCCCTCGCGAGCATGCGGTCCTTGCAAGAATCAGTTCATCCAAGTTGTCTTAGGGAACCTTTACAAGAAAACCAGACGATTCATGGTGTGGGGCGTCAATGAGGAAAAGCAAACTTTGAATTAGAAAAGTGCCGCAGTCAGGGCCGCGAAGGGAACCTGACCGGATCGCTACCCTTGAAAGCAGGCGTGAGGTTGGGGGTTATCCGCTCGAAAGGGCCTCTTTACCTGGCCTCATTGCGGCACTTGAAAGTCGGGATGACGATCTTTGTGAAGATCGATAACATCCTGCAAAATGAACGGCTGCGGCCAAGGCTCATCTCGGGCATCAAGGATCCGCTGATAGTTGCGAATAATATCAAGAAGCTCGCGCCCTGTGCTGCCATCCTTGACCAGTTGAGGAAATTCGGGCAGATCCAATAACTCCCGCCATTTGGCCAAGCCTTTGTCGTAGTACTCCTTCGCCCGAATTAAATCCGAATTGCGAAACGCCTCGTCCCCGAGGTAAATGAGCTCCCGGGCTTCCAAGGCTTGCGGAGTCTGCTCGAATTGCGCCCGCATTCGCCAATATTCAAAATTCACGATGGTTCGCTGCTGTACGATCCGCTCAGACTTCTCCATCGCCTTTTCCGCTTCATCAGCCAAACGAAGCGCTTCCTGCCGATTCGGGCCGGAGATCCGCTGCGCAACCTCACGATGGGAGACGGTGATCTTAGCCTCAGCCTGAAAAGCTTGCATTTGCTGTTCGACGGTGCGCTCCTGCGGAAGCGTTTCAAGAGCTATGCGCTCTTCCGGCGTTAAGCGGCGCAACTTCTCCTGCCGAATCTTTTCGCGGAGACCGGGAGCCAATTCGTCCAGTCTCGCTGCCGCTTCTGCCACCTGGCGATCCAAAGCCTCACGATCATTCAATCGAATCACTTCGTCGCCACTGGTGGGAAACTCTCGGTTTCCGAATTCGAGCCATTCTTCCAAGGCCCGAACCCACGATCGCTTGGCCCGTTCGCCGAAAATACCATCTCGCTCTAAATACTCAGAATAGTTCATTTGACACATGGGGCGATCAGAGTAGAACAGAAGCGGACTTATACCCCGCAACACTGCCCCCTGATCGACCATTTGCTCGCCCCGTTGGAACCATTCTTTACCCACAAGCCAGTTGTCGCGGAGCTCCTTGGGACGAGTTGCGTGGAAATCGTCATCATCGCGGAAAAGCCGCCGAAACTGCTTCCACTCGTCCGCCCGGCCAATTTTTTGGGCAATAAACCAACCGGTATCCCAAACCAATTTCGGCTCGAATTCGTTGTATCGGATCCCTTTTTTCAAGAATTCGATGCCGCGAATAACCCAATCGTATCTTTTACGGTAATCGTCAAACTCGGCCGAAACGTTGTATGACAAGTTCCAAGCCTGGAAACGCCAGACGCTGATGAAATGCGGCTCGAGCTTTACTAACTGCTCCAAGGTGGCTGACAAACTCGTCCAATCCTTTTTCATTTTGTGGGTATCAGCCTGCTTCCATAGGATGTTCGCAGCCACCCCACGGAGTCCCAGCGTCGCCAATCGCATGGCCTCGCTTGTTGGGTCGATTTCACCTAGCTCCGCCTCGCTCAAACCATATTCGGTTCGAAGCTGCGCTAGCAGGCCTCCGGGGCCTCCGCTAACCCCTCGCGCACCTACGGTGGCGGGCTGCCCCAACCAAAAAAGCGGCAACAGCAAAACGGCGATAATTCCCAAATACACGATTTTACGAATGAAGATCTGCCGGAATGTCATTCCGCTACCTCACGCGCTTTCAAAAAGAAGTAACCAGCCACGCAAACCGGAAGTACAATCGCGACCGTTTGCAACAGTCGAATCAACACGACTTCCCCCGGAATATCGAATCCGTACGCCACGAAATTCGACCATCCGAATTCCCCCAAAGGAGGTAAAACATTGGCCGCAGCGTAAAGGAAGCCGCGCGCCCCGACATCGGCCATCTTTAGTAGGGTCGTGCCAAGGCCCGGCTCCAGTTGCGTCATCACATTCTCTTGAGTGATCAAGCGGTAGAAAGATTCGAACGGGCCACCCCCCCAAGTCTGCCCAAAAGCCAACTGCGTCATAAAATCGCGGAAGAGCCCGCCGATCATTACTCCCAGCGTAGCAATAAGGGCTACGGGGGCGCTAAGGAACGTGCTGAGCATCACCCCGTACGCCAACACGATCGTCATTTGTAACCAAATTCCGAGGAATCCCTTGAGCAAATTTAACGCGAAATAACCATCTCTTGCCCGAAGATATAAGTCCGGTTTCGCAGCCCCAAAATACTGCCCGGGCTCCAAGCAGCGAATCCAAATTTCGAGTTTACCGTTGTCCGTCAAGTCCTCGAAAAGGTCGAACTCCTGCTTCTTTGCTAACTGGTGATCGAGGGTCTCACTCGGCGGATCCAACTCGACTCCCTGCGGCCCGATCCGCTTGCGTTGGATGATTTGTACGCTGGAAGCCTTAGTGATCAGCCTCGGGATGAAAAATTGGTTTGTAGACACACCTTGATTGAGAGCAAATTCCTTCGATTCGAAAATTTCCGTTTCGACGGTTAGGCCGGTCCGCGGATTTCGTACCGCGATGCTTCCCAATACACCTTTCTCAATATTTCCCTTATGGGTTCGAAACACTCCTAAGTTTAACTCAAGGGGTAATCCGTCGGGAAAGCGACGGGGCGTGATCCCCGCGAAGGTCCATATAAAGGCGGCTGGGCTCCCACCCTGGATATAACCGCGGTAGGTCCATTCATCGCCTACATTCAATCCTTCTTTGGTGTCGACCCCATCGCGATCGCGGAATTGCAAATCCCCATAAACCACAACTCGCGCAAGTAGTGCCTCCTCGGCCGGTCCCAAAGAGTACTTAGCGTCAGGTGGGATACCAGAGACTTCAAGTCGGTGCACGTGCCCGTGCCTCATCTCCACTCGCGCTTTGCCATCCGGGTCGACATATACACGATGCTTGTGACCATGAACCGTGCTCGTAAACCCGGTATAGCCCTCGACGATGCCTTGCGGATCGGTCATCGCCGAGAGGTTCTCGGAACTTAACGTATGAGTATGAGATAAGCCAGAAATCACAAAGAGGTAACTAACGCCGCACATCAAAAGCAGTAGCACCGTTCCCACCAAAGCGAAACCGGCGACACGTCCGAACACTATTTCGCTGATGCGAACCGGCTTGGTGACCACCGTCTGAATCGTGCGATTGCGAATATCGTTGGGCAAGCTGTAGCAGCTTAAGAAGAGGGCGAGCAGGATGATCAAATACCCGGTCGACGAAAGCACAAAATTCAAGTAAAGCACCGACGGATTGGTGCTTGCCGGGTCGATGTACCATCCGGCAAAGAGCAAGAGCAGGATAAACAACGCGAAAACGGCAAGTACCCGTCTGCGGATCGATTCCTTAATCGCCAGAAAAACGAGCCCGGAGATCCGCCGGAAGGAAATAGCGCCGATCAGGTCCGTAAACGCCTCCACGATTGCGCGCCCAATACTCACGGCAGCCCTTTTAAATCCGCGTTCTACCGTGAGCACAAAACTCGCCAATAGCAAACCGAACACGCATACCACTACTATGAGCGCGACCCATACAAGCGCCGCCTGGACAAACCACGTCCAAAACGGGGGAAGAACTTTTTCAATGACCATCGCTGACCCCCCCACGCACGCGACGACCGGGATGAGCCTCGCTTTCCGCGACAATGTTCAGGAATAATTCCTCCAAGGTGGTCGTCGGATTTCCGATAAACTGAACCTGACCGTTATGGCGTTCGACCACGCCTTTAATCTCCTCGAGAGCAACGGGCGGCAAGCCTGCGACGCGGATCTCCGTGACATCCCTGATTTTCAACAAGCTGTCTACCCGCCCAAGCTCCTTCAGCTCGCCTTGATAAAGGATACCTACCCGATCGCACACGTCCTGAACATCCGCCAATAAATGGCTGCACATAATGATCGTTTTACCACGGTCGCGAAGCTGCAAAATCAAGTCCTTCATGGCCCGCGTACCGATCGGGTCCAGGCCGGTAGTCGGCTCGTCGAGCAAGATTAGGTCCGGGTCATTGATCAGAGCTTGGGCAAGGCCCAAACGCCTGGCCATTCCCTTCGAATACTCTCGAAGCTGCCGTTTCCGCGCGGCCGTCAACCCTACAAGCTCGAGCAGCTCCGCAGACCGCTGCCGCCGCACGGCAGCCGGGATGTTAAACAGGCGACCGTAAAAATCCAGGGTCTCCTCACCCGTGAGAAACCGGTACAGGTACGTCTCTTCGGGCAGGTAGCCAATCCTTTCATTTTTACTGACATCGGTGGCTGGCTTGCCAAAAACAAGTGCCTCCCCCTCCGTAGGAAATAGCAAGCCGAGGAGGAGCTTCATCGTGGTGGTTTTGCCCGAACCATTGGGGCCCAAAAGCCCGAAAATCTCTCCTCGGAAAATAGACAAGTCAAGCGCTTTTAAGGCCCGAACTTTCTGGCGTCCCCAGAAGTCGCGGTAAACCTTGGTGAGATTCCGGGTTTCAACCACGACGTCACGGGTCGTTTCCAATTTGGTTTCTGCGGACGTTCCCGGCAAAACACTTGTCGACATAGATGACCTCGCAGGAAAAGTTTGGCACGAATCCAGCAGTAGTACCTGACAAATCTACGAAATCCCAAACCGGAATGTTCAATAGTCTCCGCTGTGTGAACAACCGGTGTGTGACGAACCCTTGGTCTCGGCTAGAGGATACTTAACGGGTGTCTTGACTACTTAACCAGTGTTTTAATACTTCGAAGCACGTCCCGAAGTCGGCCAGCCTTCCCGAAAAACTCTGAGTTTATCCATCCCGAGGTTGTTTTGGTACCCTTTGTACGGACTCCATCGGAAAACCTTCGTACGGCAACACAACGCGTCGAAAAGCGACGAAGAGTGTGTTTCAGACGCCCGGCCAGGAGCCCAGCTCCCGCTGCGCAACATACGTTACGTTCGCTCTCCCGCTCATAAATTACCCATTCTCAAATACCCAATCTCAAATCGGAGATAAATTGCCGATTTTTAAGCAAAAAGCTTCCTAGCTCCTCGTTAAAGGCACAGTTTTTGAGCGCCACAAGAGTGGCGATTCCCGCTTCGTCGGCCTTGTCTAGACTCCGCTAATACCTTGTACGCTTATCTAATCTACTACTTACTTATCCATTAATCTTCAACCCTTGAAGGCTTAGCTAGATGCTCGACAAAGACAGAATTACCTCTTCCTGATCACCTTTTCCCGGCAATCGAGGAGCTCACCACGACAACTGAGTGGAAGACAAAATCAGCTTAACCTACGCAAGAAAAGATTTCACCACCCCTTAATTCGTGAGCGTAAGCGACGAAAAGACAAAAACATTATCGACAAAGTACAAATTTGCCAGATTAATCAGCTCATGGCGAAAACTTCGCTGAGAGATTCACAAGTTTTTCGAGATCCCTCCGCACAAAAAGCTTTTCATAAGCGCCAAGCTGATGGATCGGGCAAGTGGCCGAATTCCCCAACCCACCAGCGGCCCCCCAATTCAGCCAAGGAACTGAGAGTTCTGTACCTGTTATTAAACAAGTATGGGCATTTCAGAACTATTCGACTGCATCAACGGGCCGGCCGCGCTGTGCGCGAAAAGGGCTTGCGATCGCGAGAGAATTTCGGACTTGAGAAAAACGGACACTACGGCCGGTATCTGCCAGAAAATACGGAGGACGTTTCGGAGGTCGTCGTTGCTAATCATTACAGAGCTACTTCAATGTGGGCCTTTAAGCCGCACGTACCGTGCTCAAACCTTCCACATTGCTGGGCCTAGCCCTTAAAACATGAAGCCCGATCATGCTCGGCTGCAACAGTGAAATGTTTAAATTTCCCCTATTCTCCAATTTGCCCAGTACTTGTGGTAGAGATTTTGTAAAAAATGTGGCAATTGGAGTAGCACCGCACACCGGGGACTTAGCCTGCAAGTAGAAAGGATTTCTTAAATCTGCAAAAATAAGTTAAATAAACAAGTGCTTGAATAGCGCGGTGTCTACGTTCGCCAATTTGCGGGGTAGTCGCGAAACTGGGGTGTGGATTCGCAAAAGATCAGCAAAAAAGCAATTAAAATCTGTGTTCGGGTCTCGACGCTGCTAATTCCGGCCGAATGTCACGTTCGTAACTGGAGGAAGGCAATTAGTCCCCGATCAACCTCCGTGAAAAAAGTTGCTTTTCCGTTTCGTATTCTGGACCTTCAGGGAGGGCATGAGTATGCGGAGTGGCAGCCGATCTCATAATCCTAAAATCGCACGGTCCTTGGTGAGTTTTCCGCTGGCACGAATTTCTGGCCTTGCTCGGCAGGAAATTACTGTTTTTTCAGCCAAGTCACGCAGGAGAACTCCGCGGGGTGCCGTCATCTTCGTCTTAGCAGTGCTGGGGTCCGTCTTGAATTTTTGCAACCTTCGGTCCGCACATGGAGACATCATGCCCGACGGGTCCCGCCGAAGCATGGGTAATCTGCTTCCCGAAGTTCAAAATCCGGCAAACCCCCCCGGTCAGCCGCGAATTCCGGAATTCTCACGATGGCCGGGGCAGGGTGCTTCGCGGTATCCGGTTCATCATCATTATTCCGCCTGTGATGATGGGCGGCCTCACGGGAGTTGCCGGCTTAGTTGCCCTCCTATGAGCGTATGTGTGCCCTGTCCGTACTACGGCTGGGTTTATGCAGCTCCCATTGTCATTCCCGGGGAGCTGATCTACGGACCAATCGCTTACTCTAGGACAATAGGACTCACCGTTTACAGCGCCCCGAGAGTCCCGCGGATTGTCATCATCAACGCTAAGAACCCTAGGGCGGAGGAGGATGAAGAAATTCCCGCGGGCGTGCCGGGCCGTGGTCCGGGGCGTGATGCACCATTAAACCTTGGGCCGGATGATGAAGCCGAAAATCCCGCCGATAAAAAACCCGCTATTCCGAATCCCGCGTGGGAGCGAAAATTGGAAGCGATGCGGCGGATGATTCAAACGGGGGACGCCAACTTTGCCCAGCAGCGATTTGCGGATGCACTTCGCATTTACCGAAGTGCCGCGGATCAACTCCCCGGGCAGGCCGAGCCGTTTGCTCGTCAGGGCTTTGCCTATGTGGCGATCGGAAACTATGAGCAAGCGTTTCAGTGTTTCAAGAGGGCCGTAGCGCTCGATCCCTTGTGGCCAAAAAGCGGGTTTCGGCTCGACCGCCTTTACGGAGAATTTGCCCACGCGAAAGAGGCCCACCGTAACGCTTTACGTCAGGCGGTGGAGGCCGACCCACAGAATGGCGCGCTCCGCTTTGTTTTAGCCGTTCATTTGTTTTTCGACGATCAAAGAGAAGAAGCGGAAAAAAGTTTTTGGTCGGCACTTCGGCTGAGCCGCGGGGATTTGGCCCACATTCAAGTGTTCCTGCCTGAACCATGAACTTCCGAGCCGTGGCTCCCTGTTTTAGGGCAGCCTAACCGCGGGGTGGTGGCTGTAGAGATAGGGCTCCTAGCCTTCGTTATTTCCGTGTCACTTTTCATTTCTGTTGAACTTTTCACGTGCTGGACCGCCTGAGAATGTTAGAACACTTCAACAATGGCTCAATTTGCCTTTTTAAATTAAAGATCTGGTAAAGATCTGGCAATTCTCACGAGATTTGGCCACTTTCTTCAACCTAGCCGTATTGTTGAGCCTAAACATTGGGAAAGACCGTTTAGTAGATAATTCTAGTCAGGATTATTTTCCGTTGATGGCTTGCCCGAACTTCCTTGAGAAAATCAGGTGTTTTGCGCAAATCTTTCGCGCGCCACCATAGCTCTAATATCATGCGTGCACTTTCAGGATTTTGCTCACCCCACATGGGTTGGTGAGCGCAGTGCCTAAAAAAAGAGAAATTCCTGCTTTTGCACGGGTCCTAGGGCGAATTCTACAAACATCTGACGATTTAAGCTTTTTTATCGCGTCTTGAGGGTAGCTTCGGATACTGCAATCTTAGGCTGTAGCGAGATTATCAACGCTGCATCTCGCTCGAATGGGAGAAAGCCGTTACTTTTGAAAGGTGAAACTCCGGAGTAAGCTTAAAGGCCGAAGTCGATTGCTGGAAAAGTTTTCAATGTTCGGATGACTTTCATGCGATGAAAAAGTGCTTTTGCCCCGAGCGCGGTACACCTCCATTGTTCCAAAAAAGTTCGTCAAATCATGTTTTTTGGGTAGCCTTTCATGACAAAGCAGGCTGATAAGGATAGCCGAAACATCGAGTTTATCGATCAGGATAGGAAGTTTTCGGTACAGGTTGCGGATAGAATTCGCCGTCTCCCACAGTACTTGTTTGCTCAGATCAACAAATTGAAGTATGAAAAGCGTCGGGCGGGCGAGGATATCATCGATCTAGGGATGGGAAATCCAAGCGACCCCCCGGATCCGCTTGTAATCGAGAAATTGGCGGAAGCCGCTCGTGATCCTAAGAACCACGGCTATAGCCAGGCGCTTGGCCTTCTAAACCTTCGTCGGGAGGTAGCTTCGCGGTATTTCAAGCACTTCGGTGTGCGGCTCGATCCAGAACGTGAGGTGATCGTGTGTTTGGGCTCCAAAGAGGGCTTTAGCCATTTGTGCCTAGCTTTACTCGGCCCTGGCGACTTGGCAATTGTGCCGACCCCGTCCTATCCGCCGCATACGTTTGCTGTCGCGTTGGCAGGGGCAAACCAGATTCTGCTAGAGGTGACCGATCACGAGCGGTTTCTAAGCAATGTTGCATATACTTGCCAGTTTATGCAGCCTCGGCCGAAGCTCCTGATTGTCAATTTTCCCCATAATCCCACCACCGCCGTGGTTGAGCAGGAGTTTTATTGCGAGGTGGTTAAATTGGCGAAACGGTACGGCTTCATGGTAATTAGTGACCTCGCTTATGCGGACGTTTGTTTCGATGGCTACAAAGCTCCCAGTTTTCTGGCGGCACCGGGGGCGATTGATGTGGGCGTCGAATTGACCACGATGTCGAAAGGTTACAACATGGCGGGGTGGCGGGTGGGATTCTGCTGCGGAAACTCCGAAATGGTTCGGGCTCTGGCAACCATCAAGACATACTACGACTACGGAATGTTCCAACCGGTTCAGATTGCCAGTATTGTCGCACTCCGCCATTTGGACGCAGCGGTGGAAGCCCAGGCCCGCGTGTACCAGCGGCGACGCGACGTGCTGTGCGATGGTCTGGAGCGGTTGGGTTGGCCAATCCAGCGGCCAAAGGCGACTATGTTTGTTTGGGCAAAGATTCCGGAACCTTGGGCCAGTCAAATGACCTCTTTTGATTTCGCCTTGAAACTCTTGGAGGAAGCGGATGTTGCCGTAAGCCCCGGTGGCGGATTCGGCCCGGCAGGCGAGGGCTATCTCCGACTGGCCCTCGTGGAGAACGAAAAACGGCTGAAGCAGGCGGTTCGGCAAATTGCTCGGGCCTTGGCAGTTAGGAGTGCGGTCAGCACCAGCTCTTCGGGGTGATGGGTTGCATCTGCCTTTTGCTGAAGGCACTTACCGATCGCTAGGTGTCTCGATCGGTAGGGCTGTTAGTTCAGAACTGGCTCCTAAGATGGCCCGCGTTTTCAGCTTTTGTCAACCTCCAAGATTTTTTAGCGGTTCTATAGTGGTTTTGCGCAAGTTGCGGTCCATTTTCCGATCCTTGCGGAATTTCGGCTGAATTTCCTGCCACACTGGCAGAGATGCAGCAAGAAAAATGCGGGTGTGGCGCAAGACTTTTCAAAGATGTCGCCGGTAAACGTCAAAATCAAGTTTGAATTGAGTTCCGCGGTCCTCTTGGTGATGTTGCGTCGCCGTATAAAATACCCTTCGAAAAAACCTTGGTAATGAGCGTCCGCCAGTGCGGGGAGAGTAGCGTTTGATTTGACTATAGCGTGTGATTTGACCCTGATGACTAGGGCAATGGCGGGTGACTCGGGCGGGTCAGGTCCCAAACCGCAGGCGAGCACCGCCGAAGCCGACTTTTAGAGAGGCGAAGCCGACTCTTAAAGAAATCAGAAGAGTTGCCGAAAAGAGCTCGGCGGTTTAAAGAGCTCGGTGGTTTGAGGCTGGGCGTTTTAGCCGGATAGTGAGATCGGTTTAATCGGCAAGTGCGGCGACGCCATACCGCATCAACCTCCAGGCCACAATGAAAGGAGGTCCCTGCTCGCCGGCACAGGGACCTCCGGACGCGGCTTGCCCCTTGGAGCTACAAGCCCGCAAGGTGGGCGGACCCAAAGCCGCAATGAGAATATCGATCGAAAACATGATGCGACTATAGCAGTCGTGATTGAACCGCTGAATTTGACTAGGCTGGTTGGTAACGAGTAACGTCATCTGCATTCTGCGCGGTTTGGGAAAACTCTTGAGGTCGGCCGGGGAAATAAGTGCACTAAAAACTCCCGAAGTTGGGAAGGAAAAGCTTGCCCAGATGAGGTCGTGATCAGAATTGGCTTGGGCAGAGTTTTCGGAGAAGTTGAAGTTTGTTGACCCGGTAGTTTATTGGGGAGTCGGTGAGCTTCACATGTTAGCCCCGGTCGGTCGCAACCTATGAGATGTGATAATCAGTGCGGGCGTGCTTCGCTTCTTTCTGCGGTTAACCGCTGCATGAAGTACTTGTTTCATCAAAAGGCTGGTAAGGGTTAGGAACCAAAGGGGGGAGTGGGGTTGGGCACAAAGTTGGTGCAGAGGGTTCGCGCAAGAAGGTAAGTCTTTAACTGTCAAAAGGTACCGTCGAGGAGAACACCCCGGAATGTCCGACATAGCAAAATTGGCGCTGGAAGACGGAACCGTTTACACGGGAACCGCCTTTGGAGCTCGCGGCGAGGTAGCAGGAGAGGTTTGTTTCAACACCTCGATGGTCGGTTACCAGGAGATCCTCACCGATCCGAGCTATCGCGGTCAGATTGTCGTCATGACGTATCCGCAAATAGGAATCTACGGCGTTAACTCCGAGGATATTGAAAGCTGGAAAATCCATCTTGCGGGATTCGTGGTGCGGGAGCGTAGCCGGCGGGTGAGCAACTACCGTGCCGAGGAAAGCCTCGAGGAGTTTTTGAAAAAACAGGGAATTGTGGCCATGGAGGGGATTGACACCCGCGCATTGGTTCGCCGTATTCGTGTTCGGGGAGCCATGAAGGGCGTGCTTTCGACCGTCGACCTGGATGACACCAGTTTGGTCCACAAAGCGCAAGAAAGCCCAGGGCTTGTCGGCAGGGACCTAGTGTTGGAGGTTATGCCAGAGCGTGCATTCCCTTGGGAGCCTAGCGCGACCGTGTGGGCCAACATTCGGCCCGAGCGGTGGCAAGGTAGCTCGGGAATTCGCTCCACCCCGCATGTGGTGGTTCTTGACTTCGGCATGAAGTGGAATATCGCGCGAATGCTTCGCACGGTTGGTTGCCGAGTGACCGTGGTGCCGGGCCGCACGGGTGCAGACGATGTCTTAGCGCTTCAACCGGATGGAATTCTGCTGTCGAATGGTCCGGGTGATCCCGAACCAATCCATTACGCCCAGGAGACGGTCCGTCGGCTTCTGCCGAAAAAGCCGGTTTTTGGGATTTGTTTGGGTCACCAGCTTATCGCGCTCGCTTGCGGGGCCAAGACTTTCAAATTGAAATTTGGGCACCGAGGTGCCAATCAACCGGTACTCAATAAAGCGGCCAACACTGTGGAAATTACGACGCAGAACCACGGGTTTTCTGTGGATCCTGATTCAATACCCGATGAATTAGAGGTTACCCACATCAATTTGAATGACTTTACGATCGAGGGCCTGCGTCACACGAAATTCCCGGCGTTCAGCGTGCAATATCATCCTGAAGCCTCTGCCGGCCCGCACGACAGCATGTATCTTTTCGAGCAATTTCGCGAGATGCTTTGAGAAAAGGGCTCTCGCGAGAATAGGATTCTTCGACTCTAGTTTCGTTCGAGGTGCAGGCGAGACCGTCAGCAGCGAACTGCGGTTTGCTAGTTCCGGACGCACCGCCTGCAAGTATGCTCGAGAGGGTGTCGGTGCAACTCCGATCACCGTGTCAAAAGAATAAGTGCCGCTTGCTTTTCGGGGCTAAGATCTCTGAGCGGCTCGAGGACAGTGTAAACCGCTTCTAGTGATAATTTGGGGTAGAATTCCGCGCGTATTTTTCATGCTGCCGCAGAATTTGAATTGCGCACAAGGTGGTACCCCCGTGGCCGCGGAGCTCAGAACGAGTTAAAATAATGGTGGAAAGCTTGGGCGTTATTCTCCTCATGTTCTTTAACAACGATTGATAGGGTCGGGCAGGGATATGCAGGCAGTTACTCGTCGCGCTTTTATCGGCACTTGCGCCGTGGCAGGCTGGGCGTGTGCGGGCTGCGGACAAAAGCCGCGTTCCCCCAATCGTGGCGACTCGCCGATTTGGAAACCCTCGCGACCACTTAGAAAAGTGAGCGCGGCAAATATCCGCAGCGATTTTGAGCCCGGTTACCTGAAGCTACATCGGACCGGAGAACTTCGGCGCCGCGCGGAGGAGCTTTGGAAGCGGATGAAGCCGTGCAAATTATGTCCGCGAACCTGCGGCATCGACCGGCTGGGTGGGCAACGCGGTTTTTGCGATGCTCCAGACTACTTGGTGATCGCTTCGTATCACCCCCATTTTGGCGAAGAAGATCCCCTGGTGGGGCGGGGCGGTTCGGGAACCATTTTTTTCTGCCACTGTAGTTTGCGATGCGTTTTCTGCATCAACTACGATATCAGCCTGGAAGCGCGCGGAACCCAGGTGGGCATTGAAGATCTGGCGGAGATGATGCTGGATCTTCAGGAGATAGGATGCCACAACATCAACGTGGTTACTCCGACGCACTATTCGCCTCATATCCTCTTCGCGCTTGACCTTGCTGCCGAGCACGGGCTGCGCTTACCCTTGGTATATAACACTTGTGGTTGGGAAAACCTCGAAATTCTGAAAAAGCTCGACGGCGTGGTGGATATCTATCTACCGGATTTCAAATATGCCTCCGGACAAATGGCGGTGAAGTACTCCACTTGTGCCCCTCCAGGATTCACGGAGACACGGCCCGAAGTGGCCGAAACGTTTACCTCCACCGAGACCTACCCGGAGGTCACAAAAATGGCGATTTTGGAGATGAATCGGCAGGTGGGCGTAGCCCGGCCGGCGGATGACGGGCTGATGTATCGAGGACTCATGATTCGGCATCTCGTGATGCCGAACGGCGTCAGTGGCGCCCCAGACGTTCTGCGTTGGATTGCCGAGAACCTGCCGAAGGATACTTATGTCAATATCATGTCCCAGTACCGGCCGATGTACAAGGCGTTCGAGTATCCCGAGATTGCCCGGCCGATCACAGCGGCGGAATACCGCGACGCAGTTGAAGCAGCTCAGCAGGCGGGGTTGACAAATTTCCACATCCAGGGGCTGGCCTTCCTGTGAGCCGCTGAGCCGTAGCTGAATCTTCAATTGAAAGCACGACACCCTGAAATCCCATGCGGCGGGCTTCCGAAGGGACAATTTGGTCAAAAGTGCGCCGTGGGTCGCAAGTGGCGTTCCTCCTCGCTTTCGTGTATTTAGCGATGGCCGGTGCCGCGGGATGGGTGGTTCCCGGATTCTACGGGGCTTTTCTCGAGTTCGATCCCTTTCCTTGGTTAGTCGGTTCGGTGGCCGCACGCCAGATCACCTCTTTCGGGGCGATCAGCTTGGGGATCATCGTTATAACTGCGATATTGGGCCGCGTTTTTTGCGGCTGGGTTTGCCCATTGGGCACATTGCTGGATTTCGCGGCGTGGTTTCGGAAGGTCTTTCGAGGGAGGTTAAAATCGGTCAAAGTGCCGGAATGGCGATTCGCCGTACTTGCGATGTTGGTGGGTGCGGCTTTGGCAGGAGTTAATTGGGCGGGTTGGATGGACCCCCTGGTCTTAACCTCCCGAGCGATGAATCTGGGAGCCGGGGACCCAAATCGCGGGATGGCATGGCTGCTTGCGTGGTTCCCTTTGCTGGTGGTGATAGGGCTTGTAGGCTGGGCACATCGCTTTTGGTGTCGGGCCCTTTGTCCGCTAGGGGCCTTGCTTTCCGTTTGTGGTCATTGGGCCGTGCTTCGGCGAGAAATTAGCGATCGTTGTGCGCAGTGTGATCGCTGCACGGATTCCTGCCCGCTCGGGAATTCTTCGATCAAGGGTGCCGCCGTCAATTGTCTTTGTTGCCGTGGCTGCCAAGAGGCTTGTCCCCACGGGGCCATACGATTTGCGTGGAGTATTCCGCGGGTCGTCGGACGCCATTGCGCCGTGGGCATAAAAAGCTCTGCCAGATTGATGGAAAGTCGGAGGCTTTTTTTCGCCGCAATGGCAGCCGGGGCCGCCGCCGGTGTGATGGTGCGCAGGTCGGAATCTTCAAGCGTCCTTCGTCCACCGGGTGCCCTTTCGGAGCGACGGTTTACTGCGCGGTGCGTCGGTTGTGGAGCCTGTATTGCCGCCTGTCCTACAAAAGGTCTTTTACCCCTCCTCCGGGCAGATCGATTGGATGCGCTTTTTACTCCGCAGCTTATCCCGCAAATTGGCCCCTGTTTGCCGGAGTGCAGCGCTTGTGGTTCGGTATGCCCGACGGGGGCAATTCTGCCGATTGGTCCGGAACAAAAAAGCCGCATGAAGATTGGCGTTGCAGTCATTGACCCAGAAAAGTGCCTCCCCTGGGCTCGTTACGAACGTTGTTTAGTCTGCCGCGACGCTTGCCCGCAGGTTTACGCGGCGATCGAACTTCGCAGTGCCGCAAGTCTAACGGGTTTTCGAGTTCCGTCAGGAATTCCATATCCTTCCGTCAAGGAGAGCAAATGTACAGGATGCGGCATTTGCGAATACGAGTGCCCTGAGGGAGCGATTCGCGTCGTGCCTGTGGCAAGAGCCATGGCGGAGAATTAGCTGTAGCCTATTCGGTGATCCACAAATACCTGCGTTCTTGCCCCTTCAAGTCGGAACGAGCAAAACCTGCGATACTGGATAGCCGGGCTCACATTTTGAACGTCCGAGGCTTGAGATCCGATCCGCTTGCCTCAACTTTTCGCACCATCGTTCGTTTTGGCAATCCTGCTTTATCGGGTCGCAAAATCGAGTGTATTGATCGCGATAGTGCGGTTTTTGGGGAGTGCATGATGCGCGGTAAAAAGTTCGGGTTACCTCAGTCGAAATGAGTAGAGAAGGTCCGGAGGTACGACACGATGGGCATTTCGCCGCGGTTGAGAATACCGTGCGCCCTGGGCACAAGCGGTGGAAGCAAGGCAATTCCCTCCGCCGCGCGTGAGGGGTTGGAGTCTAGTGCATCACCAGCGATAGTCTCAGCAATTCCCTCCGCCGCGCGTGAGGGGATGGAGTTCAGGCGTGGACGCGTGGTAAGCGCATGCTAAATGCTACGCGGCTGGCGTGGAAGTAAACCGCTGTGGCGGGTGGAAGCCCGGGGCTTTGAGGGCTTTTGGGAATTGGTTGAGGCAGATTCGGGAGCTGAGGGGTGTCGCACGAGGTTTACCCCCCAATGTAAGGGGGTTGAATGCCTCGGTCTGCCAGGGCAGCAGTAGAATCGAAGCCTCGCTAAGGCAGCAAAAGGGTGAGTGTGATGGCGATCTTGTCAGGAATCTTTTCGGAGTGCATCGTAAAAAGCGGCCTTTTGTCGGCGGCGGCACTTGGTCGCTTCCGAAGTCGGCTTTCAAAGGAGGAATCGCCGCAGGCCGTCAAGCAATTGGCCCAAGCGCTTTATCGGGCGGGGGGCTGACCAAGTTTCAGATCGAGGCGATTGTCTCAGGCCGTCATCAGCAGTTTGTGCTGGGGAATACGTGATCCCGGACCGGCTGGGTGGGGGCGGGATGGGGCAGGTGTTCAAGGCCCGGGATCGGACGATGGATCGGCAAGTGGCCTTAAAGACGACGCATCCGGAGCTGGGTTCTTCGCCGGAGGCGGTGCAGCGGTTTCGTCGGGAAGTGTGGGCCGCAGCCACGCTTCAGCATTCGAATCTTTAAGGAACAGGAAACGATTCACAACAACCAGGTCCAGTTCCGAAAGGGTGGTTTTTCTGAGGATCCGCAATTCTTGGATTCTTCCAGCTACGACTTCCGGATTTGGCCCACCAGTCCATGCCATGGTAACGCCTCCCACGGGGGTGCCGTGGGCGTCCGCTACACCCCGGAAATGCTGGAGATGCTCCAACTGGCCCTCGAACTACGGGCACGCGAATTTATTTCCTTTTAAGCCCCTCAGAAGCTCAGCATCCGCCGATATTGATCCATGCGACGCTCGATATCGCTTCGCTCGGTTTTGCGGAGCTGGTCGAGGCTAAAGCCCTCCACGGTAAAGCTAGCGACTAAAATGCCGTATGCCATAGCCTGCTTCAAAGTGGTTGGCTCGAAGTTGTTTTGCTCGGCCAAATAACCCAGCATCGCCCCCGCAAAACTATCGCCTGCTCCCGTGGGATCCACCACGTTTTCGGTCGGATAAGCCGGCAAGACATATGTTTCGTGGCGACTGAAGAACATTGCTCCGTGTTCTCCCTTTTTGATCACCACGAATTGCGGGCCGAGTTCCAGGGCTTTTCGCCCGGCGCGAACCAGGTGTGTCTCGCCGGTAAGGAGCCGTGCTTCGGAGTCGTTAAGGACGAGTCCGCCGACGCGTTGCAGCAGCTGCACAAGCTGCGGTCGCTCGGTACGGATCCAAAGGTCCATGGTATCGGCCACCACAAGAGCCGCTCCGCTGCACTGCTCCAAAACGCGAAGCTGCATGTGTGTGGAGCCATTGGCCAGAAACACGAAAGGGGCACGACGGTGCGGCTCGGGTAGGATGGGGTTGAAATCCGCCATCACATTCAAGTGAACCTCGATCGTCTCCCGGCTATTAAGGTCTTCGGAATATCGCCCGTGCCAACGAAAAGTTCGGCCCCCCGGCCGGATCTCGAGCGCTTGGGTATCGATTCCGCGAGACTGAAGTAGCTGAGTGTATTCGGCCGGCCAATCTTCTCCGACAACTCCCACCAACCGCACCGGCGTAAAGTAGCTGGCCGCCCAGGCGAAGTAAACGGCCGACCCACCAAGCGTGTTTTCGCACCGGGCTGTGGGGGTTTCAATCGTATCCAGTGCCAGCGAACCAACAACGACAAGCGGCATCGAGGGATCCCCCAAAAATTTTCGTAAAATCCGAAGTTGCATGGTCATTGAGTTTCATAGCACGCCGGGCTTTATTGATTCGCACCGACTGCTGCCGCGAGGTCATTCGTCGACGCGGCCACTTTGCTGCAATTTTGCCCACGTGTCCTTGAGGGTAACCGTGCGATTAAAAACAAGTCGATCGGGAGTACTATCCGGGTCCACGCAGAAATACCCGAGTCGCTCAAACTGGAACCGGTCACCGACTTTTACCTGACCCAGGGATGGCTCCAAATAGCATGGATAAAGCACGGTCAAAGAATTCGGATTGAGATTGGCCAAAAAATCTTCCCCCTCAGGGACATCGTCGGGATCTTCTTTGGTGAAAAGATGTTCATAGAGCCGTACCTCAGCCGGGATTGTGTGCGCGGCGGAAACCCAATGGAGCGTGGCTTTGACCTTGCGTCCATCCGGGGCGTCACCGCCACGCGTGGCCGGATCATATTCCACGTGAATTTCGACCACTTGGGCCGTCTGCGGATCAGTGACGTATTCGACGCACCGCACGAAATAAGCAAAGCGTAATCGGACTTCACGTCCCGGTGCCAGTCGATAGAACTTCTTGGGTGGATCGATCAGAAAATCGTCCTGCTCGATGTAGATAACTCGTGAGAAAGGCACCAAGCGCGTGCCCGCCGAGGGATCTTCTGGGTTATTCATAGCTTCCAGCCACTCGACCTTACCTTCGGGATAGTTGTCGATAACCACCCGGAGCGGCCGGAGCACCGCCATGGCCCGCGGGGCGCGCCGATTGAGGTCTTCCCGCAGGCAATGCTCGAGCAAATTGATATCCACCGTGCTGTTGAACTTAGCCACACCAATACGATCGCAAAAATCACGTATTGCTTCCGGCGTGTAACCGCGTCTCCGAAGCCCCCGCAAAGTCGGCATTCGGGGGTCGTCCCAGCCGCGCACATATCCCTGTTGCACAAGCTGCAACAGCCGACGCTTACTCATCACGGTGTAGGTGAGATTCAATCGGGCGAATTCAATTTGCTGGGGATGATAGATTCCTAAAGCGTCCAAGAACCAGTCGTAAAGGGGACGGTGATTCTCGAACTCTAAGGTACAAATCGAGTGGGTAATGCCTTCGATTGAATCGCACTGACCATGGGCCCAATCGTACGTCGGATAAATGCACCATTTATTCCCGGTGCGCGGATGGGAGGCGTAAATGATTCGGTACATCACCGGATCGCGCATGTTGAGATTCGGATGGGCCATATCGATCTTGGCCCGAAGTGTGCGCGAACCTTCCGGAAATTCCCCATTTCGCATCCGCTGGAAAAGATCCAGGTTTTCCTCCACGGACCGGTTACGATAGGGACTTTCCTTACCCGGCTCGGTTAATGTGCCCCGATATTGGCGGACTTCTTCTGGCGAGAGATCGCAAACGTAGGCTAACCCTTTTTTAATCAGCTCGATTGCCCATTGATACAGTTGCTCGAAGTAATCGGAAGCATAGTATTCGCGATCTTGCCAGTCGAAGCCCAGCCAGCGAACATCTTCCTTAATAGCATCGATATATTCCTGATCCTCTTTTGTCGGATTGGTGTCATCAAAACGAAGATTGCACAGGCCGCCATATTCTCCGGCAATTCCGAAGTTCAAGCAGATCGATTTCGCATGGCCGATGTGCAAGTAACCATTAGGTTCCGGCGGGAACCGGGTGTGAACTCGGCCCCCCCAACGGCCAGTGCGTAGGTCTTCTTCCACGATAGTGCGAATGAAATCCAGCGAGCGACGCGAAACTTGCTCGGCCATCTTTAGCCCGATCTCCTCCAGAAAGCGTTACTCATCCTTGCAGTTTATGGCAAGAACATTTAGGTTGAATTCATGGCAAGAACATTCAAGTGGGGTTTGAAGCCAACGCAAGTGCGCGATCGATCCGACGTAACACACGCTCTTTGCCCAGGATTGCGAGGATGTCGAACATCCCAAACCCCACGGTTTTGCCGGTCACCGCGACGCGAAGTGCATGAATGATTTGCGACAACTTTAATCCCCGCTTTTCTACGAAGGCGTGAACGAGTTTTTCTAACTCCGATGCGGAAAACACCTCGGCCGACGCCAGCTCTTCGCGCAATTCTGTTAGAAGTGGCAGGGCCTCGGGTGGCTGAATTACACGCTTGCGAAAATCGTCGGGATTGTATTCCAGCTTCTCATCGGCAACAAATAACTCTTGAAATTGTAGGATATCGCCAGCTACTTTGATTCGGTCTCCGGCCGCTTGCACAACCGAACGGACATAAGCCCGCTCGGATTGAGTCGGAGGGCTACCGATCCAGCCCACTCGTTCTAAAAAAGGCAGTACCCAGTCGACTTTCTGATCCAGACTGAGTAACCCGGCATGGCGCTCTTGGATGGCTTGGAGCCGTCGGGCATCGAAGCTGGCAGGCGCCCGGTTGACGCGGTCCAGCGAAAACGCGTGGATCAATGTTTCCCAAGTGAAATGTTCGGTTCTGTCGTCGAGTGACCAACCGAGTAGCGCCAAATAATTAATCACGGCTTCCGGGAGGTAACCGAGCTTTTCGTAAAAATCCACCATAACGGGGTTCAAGTGCTCGGAATCCGCTGATAGCCCCAAGCGCTCGGCGATTTGCTGTCCATGCCGCAGCAATTCCCCAAATTCGCGATCTTTAGCATATTTATCAAGTTTGCGCTTACTCAATTTGCTTCGGCTTCCCGGTTCAGCCACAAACGGTAAATGCGCATACTTGGGCCGAGGATACCCCAGAGCTTCGAGGATGAAAATCTGCCGTGGCGTATTGGATAAGTGTTCTTCAGCCCGAATGACATGGGTGATCCCCATCTCGTAGTCATCCACCACGCTGGCCAAGTGGTAAAGGCACGAACCATCCGGGCGCTGAATGACATGATCCTGCTCTTGAGCCCAGTCGAACTCGACCCGGCCGCGGATCATGTCATCCAAGACAAGCGTGCCTTGGCGGGGCATTTTCAGCCGCACTACGGGCTGACGCCCCTCGGCCTCAAACCGTGCAGCCTCGGCGTCGGTTTCGGCCATCCAACGTCGACTGTAAACGAACGGTCGCCCTTCGCGGAGCGCTTCATCCCGCTCTGCCTGAATTTCTTCTGGGCGTGCGTAATCCCGGTAGGCTGCTCCACGTGCCAGTAACTCACGCACTGCTGCCTGGTATAAAGGTAACCGCTGAGCCTGATAATAGGGGGCGTGAGGGCCGCCCACTTCCGGCCCCTCATCCCAGGTGATTCCTAGCCAATGCAAGCCGCGAAGAATAGGCTCCAATGCTTCGGCGACATTTCGCTGAACGTCCGTATCATCGATCCGCAGGATAAACTGGCCCCCATGTTGGCGGGCAAATAGCCAGCAGAAAAGGGCGGTTCTAACCCCTCCAATGTGGAGATATCCCGTCGGACTGGGAGCAAATCGCGTCCGTACCATTACAAGTCTTTTCAGGTTCAGAAAATTAAATTTACTAATTCGTAATTACTGCGACGTACGCTATAACTTGCGGTAATCCTTTTGATCCTTGCGTACTGTCCGCGAAAAGCTGCGGAATCTCGGGAAGCTCAATAGTTTAATAGGATTCATTTTGTCATTATCATTGATAGTTTTTCTCGCTCACACTCACCCAGAGACGGGAGGTTAAGTTCTCGGCACAACAAGTACCTTCATATTTCTACGGGCATATTTCTACGGGGACAGGTTTGGAATAGCCTTTTGGATATGGCATAAGATAGTGCATAAGATAGTTTAATAGCTCCTTTCCTGAAAGGCTGGTTCTGCCTTGTCACATTGAGCCCAGGAACGCCTTGATTTTTATCTTTGGATGATTTGGGTCAGATAAGAAGGACCGATGACAGAACATTAATAACGAAGCTGTAACGGTTTTCCAGGCTTGGTTGCGAGGTGTGTCCCGTCGCCCGTGCGCAAAGCGCGTTCCGGCCGCTTCAGAAACTAGGCAAGCAACCTTGACCGCTGAAATCGAATGCCGACGCGGAGTGCATCTTTATGCAACCGCAATCGCGCTCGTGCGAACGAGGTTCGTAATCCGCACCTGCCAAGCAAGCAAACTTTTGGAGATTTTGGGAAAAAAGTCCTAGCTTTTTCCGCCCACGTGGCTTCCTTTTCGTTTTCGTGTTGCTAGTGACACCCTTGAAAAGCATAATTCCTATGTCAAATTTGTCGTCCCTTTCTTTAAAAGCATTATAATGTAGATCGAATAGGTCTTCATTAATTTGAGCCGATTGGACAAGGATGTGGAAGGATGGCCACGGACGCGGCAATCTCAACCGCTTGGACAGAGTTCGAGCAATTACGGCTGGCACGGCAGGTCCTGCTGGACGAAGCCGGGGCAGTTGCGGAGCTGGCAAATCGCTTAGATCGCCGTTTTTGCGAGGCGGTTTCTTTGCTCGTTTGTTGCCGGGGTGCCGTGCTAGTCTGCGGCATGGGCAAAGCGGGCCTAATCGGTCAGAAGATCGCCGCTACCTTGTCTTCGATGGGTACTCGCAGTCATTGGCTCCACCCCGTGGAGGCGTTACACGGGGATCTTGGCCGTGTTCACGGGGATGACCTTGTATTGATCCTTTCGTACAGCGGGGAGACGGAAGAGGTTGTAAGACTTTGCGGACTGTTGCGCTCCATGGGGGTCCGAATAATTGCCATTACCCAGCGCGCCTCCAGCCGCCTGGGACGCCAAGCCTCAGTTACCCTTGAGTTGGGGCCGATAAGAGAAGCATGCTCTTGGGGCCTAGCCCCTACAAGCAGCACGACTGCGATGTTAGCACTAGGGGATGCATTGGCCATTGTTACCAGTCGGCTAAAGAATTTTGGTCGCGAGGACTTTGCCCGATTCCACCCCGGCGGAAGCCTGGGGCGAAGGCTGACTCGGGTGGAGGAATTGATGCGGCCCTTGGGGCAGTGCCGCATTGCTCAAGAGGGGCAAACGATCCGCGAGGTATTACTGATCACCAGTAAGCCGGGCAGGCGGACTGGCGCTATCATGTTGACGGATTCAAACGGTCGGCTGACAGGGATCTTTACCGACAGCGACTTGGCCCGGTTGTTGGAAAGACGCCGCGACCACGCCTTGGATGAACCGATTTGCCGGGTTATGACGCCTTCGCCGATCACGATCACGCTCGGTTCGCGATTGGAAGATGCAATCAAGCTGCTTGCGGAGAGGAAAATCAGCGAACTCCCCGTGGTGGATTCTGAAGGCCGGCCCGTGGGATTGATTGATGTCACTGATGTTGTCGGGCTTTTACCGTGCGAAACTACCCCGATAGTAAACCCGGACCAGGAGGACGAGGAGAATCGTCGCACGGGTGAGCAAAAAGCGATTTATCGCGTGGTGACAGGGGATTGTGAAGATTAGGACGGCTCAGAGCCTGTGCCCACGGTAGCTTACACGTCCCATCGTTAATTAAGGTGAAGAAATCTTTGCTGGGGTAAAAATTTCTATAGCTTAGCGACCTATAATCGCGATGGGACAGCCGATTCTGAGTTCACGGAGAATCCCGTTATCAAGCTGCGGAAGTGAAGTTTAAATGACCGAGGAACTTTCGCTTGAGGAACGCTGTCGCAGAGTTGAGTTGTTGCTCTGTGACGTCGACGGCGTTCTCACGGATGCTCACGTATTGCTCGATGCCCACGGCGGTGAGCTTCAGCGATTCCATATTCGTGACGGTATGGGTATTCGGATATGGGAGCGTGCCGGGTACCGTTTCGGAATTCTCAGTTTGCGGAGCAGTCAAGCGGTGCGAATTCGCGCGGCTGAGCTGGGCGTGACGCTCATTCGGCAAAGGGTTGAGAACAAACTGGTAGCTGCCCGCGAAGTGGCCGAGCAACTCAACCTCCGTCTGGAGCAGGTGGGCTACGTAGGCGACGACTTACCGGACCTTTGCGTCATTCAAAGTGTGGGACTTGGTGTGGCTGTTGCCGACGCTGTGGCGGAAGTTCGGCAGCATGCCCATTATGTGACCCAGGCAAAAGGTGGACACGGTGCCGTCCGCGAAGTGATTGAAATGATTCTGAGAAACAAGCAGCGTTGGCAGGCTTTGATAGAGGCGTACTTTGTCTGACCGATTGTGCGACCCATTTACTTCGTTACCGGTGCTGAACGGCGCGATATTCAGGGGTTTTGCCCATACATTGACTCTTGCCCTTGCATGAACAGAGTTCCCATCGGCTTTGCAAGGGCGTTCAAAGGTGAGAGCTCGCAGGATTCAATCATCAACATTTTAACTGGGGCAACAACCTTGCTACGGAAATGGGGGAAATAGGAGGAGGACACACGCACCATCGGATTTCGCCGCATAGCTCCTCGGCAACTAGGGGGCCCGCTCTTTTGGGTCTTTAGTCAAAGAGCTTTTGGAATCTACCCTCGCGATTAACAATGGCCGAACTGCCCGTATCAGGTTTCGAACTCCGAAGGGTCGCTTGGCTGATACAGGCGGCTTCGGCCGGACTTTCGCTAGGAAAACGGTGGCTCGAACATAACCCCACTTTGCGGCGCGCAACACGAGCCGCTGCTAGCTTCGCATTGACGCTTCTATGTTACTGGACTTACTGCATCACGGCGGTTCCATTCGTAGAACCGTCCTCCCCCCGTGGGGAAAGCCGGCCAGTGAGCGAGCAGCAGATCCGAGAGGCCGAGGATAGATTTCGTGGCTACCTCCGAAGATTGGAGGGGCTTTTTCCCCAAGGTGATTGGCAACTACGTACTGCCAAGATTCTGGAGAGTGAAGAGGTCATTGTTCTCCTAGAGAATTACGAGAAGCTGGACGACCGCCGTTTGCGGATCTGGCCTTGTGCCGCCGTTTGGCTGCCGGCGGAAAGTCGGCGTGATTCAACCGAGAACCTCATTTCAGCCATTGTGTTGGAAGCCCCGGAAGGAGCGATACTCGAATTTTCGCGGCCCTTCGACTTGCGACGGGCTCAAATCGACGCCCCAGAGCGGGGTGAGTTGGTGGGACCGGTCACCATTCGGCAAGTCAGAGACCAACGAGCACCGGTCCCAGGACTCCTAATTGAAAGTTGCAACCTGCTCCTCGACCGTCGGCAAATCAGCACCCCGGAGCAAGTGCGATTTGCTTTCGGCCCCCATTTCGGTCAGGGGCGGGGGCTCGTGATTCGGCTTGACCAGGATTCCGTCGGCGCCTCTGCGCAAGGAGGATGGAAGGCCTTCGGTACGATTCAGGAACTGGAGATTACCCACGTCGACAGGCTTCACCTCGAGTTGGAGCCGAGCCGAAGTTTGCTTTCGAGGCAATCGGTGGGGCCGCGCAGCTTGGAACCCGGCATACTATCCCCGCAAGACCCAACGGCACAGGACGTGGATACTCGGTGGAATAACTCGGGCCGAATTCTCCTGGAAGTGACGTGTGCGGGTCCTTTGCGGTTTGACCCCCACGAAAACCGCGTCACGGTGGAGGATAATGTTGGAGTGTGGCGGCAAGGAATTCGGCCGGCCGATCAGCTTCGATGCGACTATTTGGCCCTATGGCTTGAAAATGCCGCGAGCCTTGACGCAACGACAACCCCCAATTCGGAGCGACGCTCGCAGTTCCCTCCCGTTTCTGAAGATTTCGCTTCCAGGAAAAAACTTAATACGCCCGAAGCCGGTGTAAAAACCGGCTCCAGAGGTGACTTTTTGGCGACAGATCCGCGTGCAACAGCGGGCGGATCCCTCTCAGCGGATTTTCCGTCGGACTCCGGGTCCGTGGGCGATAAATTGGCAAACAAAATTGAGCGTGCTCCTCCAGAACTGGATTCGTTCATGGGTAGAGGATTGCGCCGTATTGTCATTCGCGGCTCACCGGCGAACCTTGAGGCTCCCAATCTCGGGTTATTCTTTCATGGGCAAGAGCTGCTTTATGATTTTGCGACCGGGGATTTTTTCGCGCGAGGCTCGGACCGATTTAAGATTGTTTTTGAAGGCCTCGAAATTGTAGTCCCAGAGATGAAAGGCCGAATTTTGTGGTCCGAGCTGCGCGACGGTTTGGGGCGGGGGCAAGCCCGACTGAGTGGGCAAGGCTACTTACGCCATCAGGTGCCTAGAGCTGACTCGGCACCACTGGAAATCAGATGGCAAAAACACTTGTTGCTTCAGCCGCATGAAAATCAACATGTACTTTCGCTCGATGGGGATTCGGAATTGGCTTATGGTTACTGGGGCAGGCTCAAAGGTTCCGAAATTCATATATGGCTGCGAGATTCCCCCCCAACCGGGGCATCTCCTTCACGCTTAGCTTCAGAGAGTTATTCCGGAGCCTCGGCCTTCGAACCGGACCGCTTGCTGGCTCGGGGAGACGTGCAATTAGTCACAGCCGCATTTTCCGCGCGGATGGATGAGTTGCGCCTGTGGTTCGAGCAAAGTGGCATGCTCCATTCTACGCAAAACCTTGTGAGTGCTCCAGAACTGCTGCTTTTGGGCTCCCGGCCGGTGGGGGAGGCCTCGCCAATTCAGCAGGATGTCGGCTCGAGCCAGCCCACGCTCGATCACCAACCTTTGCCCACGGGCACTGGCTTTACTAGCGGGACTATTATCCATCAGCCAAGACAGGAGCTACCACGCGGCTATCCTAGCGGGTTCCCTGGGAGTCGTTTTGAACTGGTGGCCCGGGTGGTAGAAGCAAAAGTTCTCCTGAGCGAAAAACACACCGAGCTTTTAGGTCTGACTGTTGACGGTAATTTTCAATTCGCGGAACAAGTATCCCCGCTATTGACGGGGAAAATACGCCCTGTGCTACTCACCGGCCGATGGCTGCATCTACTATATCCGTCGCGAGATTATCGAATGCTAAGTGTGACGGGAGAGCCGGCACATGTGGAAGGTCGCGGCTTAGGAATCACTGCGGGGCGCATCGACCTGAGCGGGGGCACAAACCGGCTTTGGATCGATCAACCCGGACGAATGGATGTTTTTTTGAAGTCCGGGGAGAATTCGCACCCATTGGCTACCGATGCCCGGTTAGCTATCGAGTGGCAAAAGCGAATGATATTCGACGGGCTTGTGGCTCGTTTCGAGGGTACGGTCTCTGGCCGTTTGGGCGAGCATACCTTGGCCACTGAACAATTAGAGGTTCGGCTCCAGGAGCCGATCCGCCTTTCGGAGCTTGGTGCAAAAACCGAGCCGCAACTGGCGGAAGTTCGGTGCCTTGGTCCAACGATTTTGCGCCGCACCCCGCTGATCAACGCACTGCCGGCCTACGATGAGCAACTCGAGCTAGTATCGCTTGCGTTGGATTGGTCCTCAGGAACTTTCCGTGGGATCGGGCCCGGACGCCTTTTCGCAATCCGCCCGGGCACGCCTTCAGTAGTCGCCGGGTTTCTCCCTGGCAGGACGTCCCGGGAATCTCAATCGGTCCCCATGGATGCGGTCCCGAGTGCACTTGCTATTCGCTTTCAACGCGCGATCAATGGGAACATTTGGCGGAGGTATTTTGAATTTGAGGGGTACGTTCGGGCCATCTATATGGCACAATGGCCGTGGGCCTATCCGCCGGAGCCAGATCGCCCCGACACATTGTCGGCCAATGCTTTGGCATTGACCTGCGGTCGATTAATCGTGGCGGAAACCCCAGGTGCGACCACTTGGGAGCTCCTCGCGGAGGCGGGGGTGGTCATTGAAGGCGACCGATTCACGGCCCGAGCCGATCGCACCAGCTATGTTCAGCAAAAGGACATGCTCGTATTGGAGGGTACGGCGCGGAGCCCCGCGGAGCTTTACCGGCAGGAATTTCCAGGGGAGCCTCCTTTCCGACATGTTGCCGGCCGAATTTTATTCTGGCCTCGGACCAAGCAATTGGTCGTCGAGGGGCTGCAAGCCTTACAGGTTCCGTAGGCTTGCGTGGTTCCCGAGACGGGGCCCCACAAGTGATTTCTCGCACCCCGGGTAGCAACAAAATCACACGGTGATATACTTCAAGCCAAAGGGTGTCCAGGAATAGTGAACTACTCGGTGCTCAATTTTGACCAAGGCCTGAATAAAGTCGCGCAGGTTGGGATGTGCATCGTTAAGTTCCGCAGCCTTTGATAGAGCATTGGCTAGCGGGTGAAGTTTCTTGGGGTGGGAATTTAGGCCCATTTCTCGAAATTGAAGAAACGTCTGTTGAGATTCGAGAAACGGCGGTTGAAATTCCGGAGACGTGGAAGAGGCGCAGCGAGAGAGACATCGTAATGTTGAGCATGCTTGATGGGGAAAGTCGACCGCAAAAAGCCTCGGTAAAGGAACGTAAAAGCACGTCGAAGGACAGTCGTCCTGAAGACGTAGGATGACGAGACATTCAATAGGGATCGATCAGTTCAGCCGCACGAGGAGCAGCTTCCATGAAAGTGTTGCTGACCGCGGAGCAAATTCAGGAAGGGGTGAATTCCCTGGCTCAACGTATTGAACAGTATTATCAGGGCAAGCCGGTGACCCTCGTAGGCGTCCTGATCGGCAGCATTGTGCTTTTGGCGGATTTGATTCGGCGGCTCAATATTCCGCTCAGGGTAGGGCTGGTTCAGGCACGGCGGTATCGTGGTCGAAATACGCAGCCGGGCCCACTGGCTATTGACTTGGAGGTTTTGACGGCAGAGGTTCGCGGCCGACACGTTCTTTTGGTGGATGATATTTTTGATACGGGTCAGACTTTGTGGGAACTTATCCCGCAGTTAGACGAATTGGCTCCCTTAAGTATTCGCACCGCCGTCTTGCTACGAAAGCAGGGGCGGAAACAGGTGGATCTGGAGCCCGATTTTGTTGGATTCGAGATCCCCAATGTGTTTGTGGTCGGTTACGGCCTGGATTATGACGACATGTATCGCAACTTGCCTTATGTGGCTACGTTGGATAACGAGGACCTTAAATAATCAGGAAATTAATCACGAAATAGGGTTTCCGGGAATTCAAAGCGTATCGAGGATCGAGCAGACCTGCGGGTTCCTTTTTTTAGATCAGCGATTTGCTAATCAGGGATTTGGAAGCTTTCTTTCCACTCCGGCGCGAGGGAATTAGCGTTCCAACTCTCGTAGAATCAATTCTGAGCAACTTTGAGATGACTCGAGCGGAAGTTGTTAGCAGTTTTGGATTTACCTGCGAAACATAACCATTAAGTTATAAAGCATTTAGTAAGTCATAAAGCATTTACGTCAATTCAGTTTCCAGACAGCCTCAGGAAATCATTAGGATTTGCAGAGAGGATCCATGAGGCAAGTTACAGAGCGAAGGAGGGCAGGCGAATTCGCTGCTTTTTGCCAGCTCGGGGCAAAGAAGCGGCTTCTGTTAATGACCTTACAGTAACCTCTTTGCCAAGAAGTTGGGCTTGCGCCCGAAGAAATGGGCGTTTAATCCTCCGCCAATAAGATCATACCTGCCAACAACTGTTTGATCCGCGTCTGTGGAAGCCGACCTTGTTCCTTAGATGGACTTTCAGAGCTAAATGGACTTTCAAAACTTTTTTAAATGGACTTATAAGAAAGGGAAGCTGTGTTTTTTATAAGCGGAATTAGCCGCGAACTTTCAATTCGTCATCTTCTTCCCGAATGACTCCTGTTCGACTTTGATGGTGTTAACCTTGAGGCCCCCCGGGCCTCATCACGGATTGGTTAGATTCGGTACCCACGTATCCTCTCTTAACGGGGGTGTTTGACCCGAGGGCGGGTACGTTCGCTTCACGGCGTCATGCAGAAGGCCAGAAAGCTCGTCAATCACCGACTGATAATTGGGATCTGCGGCTAAATTGGTGAGTTCCTTCGGATCTTTGGAATGATCGTACAGCTCGCGCCCCTCTGCCCCTTCGTCCCACTCTGTGTATCGCCAGCGCTCCGTCCGGATACTATAGCCGAAAAATGCCTTTTGGCCCCTTCGACGAGTGACCTGCGAAAGCGCCCAACCGCGGCCTTTGATCGTTGGGTCTTTAAGCATGGGAACCAGGCTTTGGCCCTGTAAGTTCTCCGGAGTTTTTACGCCGCAAAGCTCGGCTAGCGTCGGGTACAAATCGATCAAGCCTACCGGAGAAGCCACACGGGTTCCCGCCCGGGTAACATTAGGGGCCACGATGATCAACGGTACCCGAGCACTCTCTTCGAAAAGTGTCATCTTTTGATAAAGTCCGTGTTCACCCATATGGTAGCCATGATCACTGGTTAGGACGATAATCGTATCATCTGCTAGGCCCAACTCTTCCAGCGCGGCAACCACCCGGCCCAGCTGGGCATCCATAAAACTGATACTTGCGTAGTAAGCTTGGGCACATTGACGGCGCAAATCGTCACTCATTTCAATTTCTTGTTTGCGGCGGGTAGAAAAGGCCGGCCATGGCAAGTCGCTGAGATCCTCCTCAATCCCTGTCACTAACGGCATGCTTTCCGGAGGATAAAGGTCGAAATAACTTTGCGGCGAGACATACGGCGTATGGGGTCGGAAGAAACCAATAGCCAGGAAAAACGGCCGTTCTTTGCGTTGTGCACATCTTCTGAGGATCCAAATTGCCTCGTCGGCAATCATTCCGTCGGTGTGATAACGATCGCTTTTCGGAGAGGCATACCAGCTCAAAGTTCCTCCGAATTGCCCGGGAATTAAGCTGAAAATCAAAGGTTCTTCTTCCAACCGGTCCACACCTGCAGGATTTATCTCAATCTCCCAAGAGGCGGGGTCGTCATTGCCATCGGTGCCGATTGAGCGAGGAACCCCATAGTGGTAGAGCTTTCCGATTCGTACCGGAAGATAACCGGCAAGCCGAAACGCCTGTGGCAGACTGATATGCGAAGGGATGAACTGTCGGAAAACCACTCCATTGACGAGGACCCCGGAGCTATTCGGGTATAGCCCTGTGAGCATAGAGTTGCGGCTTGGCGCACAAAGGGGGAACTGGCAGTAGGCATGCTCGAAGAGCACCCCTTTCTCGGCCAGCCGATCGATATGAGGGGTTTTGGCCCGGGGATCTCCGTAACAACCCAAATAGTTGTTCAAATCGTCGGCCATTATCAGAAGCACGTTTGGTCGCGTGGTATCGGCGCTCGCTGTGGGTGCGCCGCCGAGGGCCAAAACTCCTGTGATGTATGCGATCGTGATCATGTGGGTCCTCCACCAGGAGCTGCGACCGCGGCTTGCGAATCGTGCCAGCACTGCAAAAAGGCTCCAGGCGCCTTTACCACAACACCCCAATTGATGGGGCAAGTTCGACTGTGTCATGGGAATTTCCATCCTTTACAAGAGTTTCGCTCGAGAAAAATCGTTTAGCTGACGAATACCCGTAGCTGCTAGTACTATTGCGAAGTTCGTTAGCAGCCGCGTTTGCTGGGGCATGCACCCGGTACGGGTATGGGGGTATGCCTTTTATGTTTCGCACGCTACGATTCGAAAATACGCTGAGCCAATTCCGAGGCAGGTCGGCACTTGTATTCCCGACACAATCTTGGCGGTAGAACCCGAAAGAGGATTTCATCGATTGGGGTCGTAACTGCCGCCTGAGAAAATCAACATTACACACAACATTACACGGCTCCGCGTGAGCAGCTTGCCAAGTTGAAATCCCTCTATCTATGCGGGATCCGTCGATGCGGAGTCGATCGCCTCGATCATATCGGTATTAACAGCTGGCTTTAGATGCAAATTTGAGGGAGCAAAACCGACGCATCAGGGCGTGCGCGGCCTTTCAATCCGAGTATTCTGCCTGCTATCTAGGCTTGCCCAAAGGTTTTCCGCACCGGAAGGGACAGGATTCGAGGCTCAATTAGCCGTGGATTGAGCTGTCTCACGCTGATCAGCTCTTCGAGATGCCTGCCGCTGTGGCCGCTCCTCAATGCCTCCTTGCCCTTGCGGCCTGCTGGCTGCACGCCGCTGAGATGGCGGAGCTTCTGGGGCTTTCAGTACGGGCTTTGTTGCCGGTTGCGTCAACGGCTCGCCGTCCAAGGTGGGCTCAAATTTGCTCAAATCCAATCCAAAGCGGGCAAGAATGGTCGGTGCGATATCCTGCCGCATGCCCCCTCGTTTCACCAGCGGATCGTTTGTAGCCAGAAAGACATAAGGCGCATAACTGTGCCCGGTAGCTCCTTCGTTGAATCCATGGTCTGCCGTGACATAGACCAGCGTGTGCTCATACAGGCTTAATTCTTTGAGTTTTGCGATAATTTTTCCGGTCCATGTATCGTTCGAAATCAATGCCGCCTTGTATTGCTCAGAATTCTCTCCGTATTTATGCCCTTGACTATCCACTTCGGCAAAGTGAATGAAGAAAAAGAAGGGGCGATCCTTGTACTTTTCCAAAACTTCGATAGCCCGCGTCCCTACCCGCTCATCCAGGGCAAGACCAAACTCCCAAACGTCGCACACTTTATGCATCGTAAAATAGGGAGATCCGCCAAAGACAAGAAACTTTACGCCGTCTTCCTCAACGACTTGTCCCTGAATTTGCCGGGGACGTAATCGGGGTTGCCCTGCCGGCTTCTGACCTTCGGCGGCTTGCGCCTTTTGCCTTGCCCGACGTGCTTCCTTTTGTGCGGCAAGAATCTCCTCAGCCTCTTGGTCCGTTAGCTTTCTCTTAAACGGGGCGCGAACCTCCCCGACATTTCCCGACTTGCCGATCACTGCTAGACAGGCAAACTCCGGCCCAAAGTGCTGCTTTAGACGCTCGAAAACACTCAGGCCTTCCGGTACATCCTTGAAACGGCTGTTGCTGAAAACGCCTGTCACTTCCGGATGGTAACCTGTCAGAATTTGTGTCCAACCAGCTTTGGTATCAGTAGCTCCGGTAATGATGTCAATCTCCACCAGTGCTCCCTCTTCACTGAGCTGTTTAAGAGTGGGCAACTCGCCCCGTGCGAGACATTCGTGGATGTTTGCGCGGCCCGCCCCATCCCAGCCAATCAGGACGATGTTTCGTGGGGGCCCTTGCCGCTCCGGCTCTTGAGCGAAGCCTTTTTCGGCGAAGCTAAAGGAAATTAGGTTGAGGCAGGTTAAGACCACTACGGCTGCGAGTACTTTACGCATGGCGTGAACCTCCTCTTAAAAGAGTTAGTCAACGGAATCTGGGCACGTCGGCAGCCCCATCACATTTATTTGTTCACCAGTTAAGACCTGCGTTTAATAGCCGGAGTGTGTGCTCATTCGCGACAAAGCACGGCCGTCAACGCGGTGGGTAACAATCACAGTCTAAGTAGGCGACAATCCGCCTTCAATCGGCGGCAGTGGTAGACGTGTTAGGAAATTCTATGGCCCAATAAGCGATATCAATACGGCTGTCTATCCTCCGCGGATGTGATTCTACTTCCCGCTTACCGACGGTCTTTGACAGCGGGCATAATAGTTCAAAATGTCTTCCCGACCGACGACCCCTACCAGTCGGCGGTGCCGATCCACCACCGGTATCGCCCGAATTCGCCGGGACTGAAACATCCGAATGACTTTATCAACCGGGCAATTTTCGTGAACCACCAAGACATCCCGGGTGAAGACATCGCTAACAATCTTTTCAAGCCTGCCTGGTAAGAGCAGGTCTGTTTTGGAAATAATCCCCACGAGTTTATGTTCGCGGTCCACCACGGGAAGCGACCCCACATGCCGCTCCAAGAAAATCTTCAATGCTTCCCGGCAAGGTTGGTCCGGCTGAATCGCCAGTACATTCCGATTCATAATCTCAGAAACATTCACGCTCAAGGTGTCGCGATAACTTTTCAGGTCGACCGCCATCTCCACCTGGCCCGCTTGGGACGTTGACGTATAATCGAACCCACACTTGCGAAAAACGTGTCGGCCACGGTAATTGGTGGCATCAAGGGTGAGATTGATCTCTTCAAAATCCAGCTCTTGCCCGACCTGAATCGCGCACCGAACGAGCTCGGTACCAATTCCGGTATTTTGAAATGGAGGTGACACGACCACTAACAGCTCTGCCCGCGTGGCATTTTCTGGAAATAAAGCGACGTGACCAACCACCCCTTCGGCAAAGGAGAGGGCTACCAGGTTGATGGCTTCGGTAATCATGTTCCGCACCCACCGGATGCATGCCTCATCCCGGTGCGGAGGGAGCCCACTGAATGACCCCCGCGGTTTGTACGCGAGATACATTTCGACAAGCGGCTGGCAATGCTTGTCTTCCAGAAAGCCGATGACTATCGGATCACCCCGCTTGTTGATAAAGGCATAGGGGTATTGGTAGAGCGTACAACGGGTAACGCGGGCGTCCATGGCTACGTCCTTGAATGTTCAAGGTTACAAGCCTTTCTGCAATCGCCACGCCTTTAAGTAGTCGTCACTATAAAGATGCTTCTCCAACAGGACTTCTGCCGTTACTGCTGCCTCCACCAAATCGCGATCACCCGCATCCATGATCGCTGCGTCTAGCCCTGCCGCAAGACACATCACCAAGTAAGTGCGATTAATCAGCCGATTCATGAGACATTTTTGGCTGATATTCGAAAGCCCAATGATGAAGTGCGGCGGCGGATCGTTGACTACGCGCAATTGCCGGATCGCTTCCATGACATTCCAGGGCTGCTTCGGTGCTACGTTGAGCGGCAAGATGATGGGATCGAGATAGACCCTGCTCGGGGTTAAACCGGCTTCCAATGCTGCCATCAAGAACGTGGCCCCACACTCCACCCGTTTTTCCACATTGCCGGGAACCCCTTCCTGGTCCATGGTCAGGCCGATGATGCTGGCGCCAGTCTCAACCGCCAACGGAATTAGTTGACCCATGACTTCAGGCGTGGCAGTACTTGAGTTGATCACTAGCGGACGATCGGGCATCGCGGCGCGAACACCCCGAACCGCCTCGATCAGAACGTTGGGCTTGGCACTATCGAGCGAGATCGGTTTATCGGTGACTTCAGCTACCGTTTGCGCCAACCAAAGGAAGTTCTCCACCGGATTTCCCCGGGTAGGACCCAGGTTAATGTCGATTACATCAGCCCCGCCTGCTACTTGGCAACAAACTAGCTCCTGAATAACGGTTTTATCCTTGTCGTTGATCGCCCTCCGTACATCACGATACATGCCGTTGATTCGCTCGCTAAAGATGATCATTGTCGATCCTCCCGGGTGCTGCCTGACCCAACTGGTGCCCAAAGAGCGCTACGAGTGCAAAAAGGGCCTTTAGAACTTTCCGCAAGTAAGCGTATGTTTCGGAAGCAGGAAGACGGCATCGTTTCAATGTAAAGTTCGGACTAGCGGCATCTTGTTGCGTCCGCGATTTTGGTCACTTGTTGCGATTGTGCCTTCCACGGTAGCCAATATTTGTTTAACTGATTCCGCCTGTTTCAAAGCGATTCTGCTTGTTGCTACATATGCCAATTCTCAGCATGCCGAAATCTCAGTAGGTACACGATCACCGGTATGGGAAGCGGCGTTAATCATCGACTTTCCTTCGGCAACCATCGGGAACCGCAAAGCGAGCGGCTCTCGTGAGAAGGAGCACGAAAAAACGATCTTCGTCCCCTTTTTTTAAAACTTCCTTTTCCCGAAGCTTCCGGGTAGTAGTCTGTACTCCCCTTTTTCGCCGGTCTGATCCTGGCAACCCTCCCATGATAGCGATTTCTGGCGGAATCGGAGAAAACAAAAATCGCAAGGTTGCAAAAGAACCGATATCTATGTGCTGACCAGAAGTCGGATAGCTTCCCGGACCGCGGCTATTGCCACCGGATGACAGAGCACCAAAATATCGGCCCCGCCTTGGAGCAGATTGCACGCAGTGGCAGCTTCCCAGGCTGGTCCTCGGACAGCCAACTCGCCCCATTGCGCGGCCATCTCACTGCCGGCTTTCGCTTCCTTGGCCCTCCAAGCTTCGTAGCCGGGATCGACCAGCACCGGTTGCGCCACAAGCTTGTCGCCGGAAAGTGCGGCTAGCCGAATGCGTTCCAAGATCGAATAAATGTATTCCATCCCATAACCGAGCGAGGCGGTAGTCGGATAATTTACGATATCGGTCAGTGGAAAGCCCATATCGCTTGCCAGGATGTTGACCTGCTTTTGCTTGTTGATGTCGCAGGGGGCGAGGGTGATCAGCTTATGACCATAAGCCTGAGCAGCCGCACACAAAGTTCGATAGTCCGTTTCGGTGGCCGCGCCCAAAAGACAATTTTCCCCCTGAGCGGCTTCTGCTACCCGGGGCATGACCCGCTGATCTTTTTCCGCAACTCCGCATCCCCAAATAATCAGCGGCAAATCCACCGCTTGCAAAACGGCACGCACCGTCTCGACCGCTTGCTCCGGGGACCGGTCTTGCTCATCCGGATGAGTACTGATGAGTCGTAGGTTGATGAGATCTGCCCCCAAATCTTTTGCCCGTTGGGCCCAAGCCACCGGATCTTCCCAAACATCTCGATAAGCCTCGGCCAAGGGTGGGGGCCAATGGATTGGCGGTCGATCGAAAACGTCCACGGCAATGGCCGGGGGATGGGGCATTTGTCCATCGAAATCCAAGAACGGTATCCCCGATGCTCCCCCTACCGTGACCGTGCGTCCCCTCGTTCCCCCTTGGTCGGGAGTCGCCCCGATGGTCATCTCATTCACCCGACCGGACCACTTTTCCTTAGCATCAGGTACGGCCATCATACCACTCCTTCCGAATGCAAGCTGCCTGGAACCCGAGAGGTTAAGCTCAAAAAAAGCCCCATGTTACAAAACCCATCCTTCGCGATACTCGTATCGCAAGAGGGCATCGGCTTCGGGATGGTTGACGATTTTATTGGCCAGCGGATCATACTCCAGGGTTTCCTCGAATTGTGTCGCGATATTCCCCAGCATCAAAAACTCGTTGAGAGGAACGGCATAGTCGAACTGGGACCATGGAGCTGGACCGCCGCGGCAAGCCGCAAACCAATCCTGCTCCGGTCCTCGCGAATCGGGGAACCGTTCCGGCCGTTGCCGCTGAACGGCGGAAAATTTCTCCGCCGGCAACAACTGAAACCACATGTTGTGACCTGTAGTGTGAATGGTGCCTTCAGTTCCTACGAGGAGTGTCCCGGCGAATCGCCAGAGGTTTCTGTCCTTTTCGGGGGCCATCTCTACGATCGGCTTAACAAGATCTCGAAACCCGGGAGAATCTCCATTCCACCATCGGATTGTGATGGGGGGAAATTCACGCCGGGCAGGGATTTCCCATTCGACGATTTCCCACCTCGGGAAAGAGAGGCGATTGAGCCCCGAGGTCTTAGCTGTGCACCGAATGACTTGTGGCTTTTGAGTTTCCGTTTCAGACCATAACTCGTAGACTTTCAGTGCCATAAACGCCAAATTGGCGGTGTGAGAGCCCCAGTTTCCTAGTTGGCCCGTGCCGAATTCGCGCCATAGATTGCGTTGCATCCACTGAGGGTGGAATTTCCGATACGCCACAGGCCCCAGCCAAAGATCCCAATCCAACTCTCCGGGGATGGGGGGTTCACCTTCGGGCGGTGTGCGGCGGTCTGCCCCACCTGCATCGTTCCAAACATGGACTTCCGAAATCTCGCCCAAAACCCCATCCCGAATTAATTCCAAAGCACGGCGAAATGCCCCACTGTACGTACCTTGATTTCCCATGGCGGTGGCAACTTTGTACTTTCGGGCCAACTCTCGTAATGCCCGCGATTCGTGAACGGTTCGCGTGAGCGGCTTTTCACAAAACACGTGTTTGCCCGCGCGAATCGCTGCGGCCGAAGCTACCGCATGAGTGTGATCCGGGGTGGCCACCACCACGGCGTCAATCGCTTCTCCTGAATCTTCGAGCATTTGACGAAAATCACGATACATCTTGGGAGGCTGGTCCAAAAGCGCGCGATACTCCGCCCCCCCACGACGTAGCCACTGTTCCGAGGCCTGCGAGCTGCGATCGGCTAATTCCTTCCACCGGTTGAAGGCTTCGGTGATCCGCCGCCCATTCACATCGCACAAGGCGACGAGTTTTTCCAGCCGCGGGATCGTTTCCACAAACCAGCTGCCGCGACCTCCTACACCCACCAAAGCCACCCCCAGCCGCTCGTTGGCTTGATAGCCTTTCACCGTTTGGGCAGGAAGTATCGCCGGGAGAGCAAAGATGGTTGCCGCATCACGCAACCAACTTCTTCGGGAAATTCGCCTGGCCATGTTTTGCCTCCGTAAAGTGAGCAAAATCCTGCTTGGAATTCGGTATCCTGCCCGAAATTCGGTTTGAAAAACCGCAAGATTCATCGCGACTGCGTCCATTCCGCCAAGCGGCTGATCATGCTCTTGATTGCTCGATAGGCCGAACAACTCTCGGTGACTTCGAAAACACTTTGCCCGCTCGTTCCCGCTTCTTCAATAAGCGGATCGTTAGGAATCTCAGCCAAACATTTCAGCCCCAGCTGCTTCATTTTTTCTTCGACTTGCGGGTGAACGTTGGCCTCTCCCGCACGATTGATTACCATCACTTGCTGGCCGATCCGGATCGGAAGCGATCGGGCTAGTTCCGCGATGCGCTCCACTGCCCGAAGCGAGGGTAGCGTCGGGTTGGCTACCGCCATCAAAAAATCCACATCATTCGTTGTGCGACGCGAAAGATGTTCCATCCCGGCTTCATTGTCGATTACCACGGCCTGATAACTTCGCGCCAAATCATCCAAGGATCGCCGTAACAAATGGTTCACATAACAATAGCAGCGTGGCCCTTCCGGCCGACCCATGGTGATCACATCGAATCCGGTGCCCTCGCTAATCGCCCGCTGAATCTCGTCTTCAACAAGGCGAGATCTCCCTACCCCACTGGCGGGTGAGCCCTCCGGGGAAGAGCCAAGCTCTCGGATTTCGGCCAAGGGCCGGCCTTCTGGAACCCCCAGAAACGTCGCTAAATTCGAATTGGGATCCGCATCGACGGCTAAAATGGGACGTAATCCCAACTCTCTCAAAGCCCGAACAATGAGGGCAGCAAGGGTGGTCTTTCCCGTCCCACCTTTACCCGCCAATGCCAGCGATAACTTTGGCCGATGGCTCGACTCTTGCATCATGCTCTAAGAATGAGGCGTGACTGCTCTTCTCGCGGTAATTACCCTCCGTGAGGCTTACCATCACTCCCGTCGAAATGCAGCGTATCAAGCGATCCGCAACGATTGCTTTAACGCACAAATGAGGGATGCTCTCGCCCTGAGCGTTCCTTGAATCGCGCGAGGACCCGCGGAAACCGTTGGACATCCGTGTGGGGTAAGAAGCACGCCGACGTAAATTTTTCCATATAGTTCGGATCGACCATGAGTTCGCGGTAAGTGATCCGCTCCCGAATCTGCTGTGCCTCCTGGTATTGAGCTTGGCTCAGCATAACTTTCTTCGCCCCCGAAACCGAGCTATTACCAATGAAATGGATTTTCTCCGGGGGCATGTCCGGCAAAAGTCCAATGGTGATACAGTTCTCGACATCCAAACGGTTACCGAATGCACCAGCTATGAACACGTGGTGAATATCGGCGTAACTGACCCCCACGCCGGTCACCAGGGAATCAATCGCCGCGTATATGGAAGCTTTGGTACGTATCAGATTTTCGATGTCGCACTGTCGCAGAATCACATCACGCGGACTTCCCACCTCTCTGCCGGAAATCAAGCAAAACTCCGGCCGACCATCGAGCGGGTTTTTCCGAAATCGCTCCGGTGCTAAGTGCACCTGGAAATGCCCATTGCGATCGATCAACCCGGCCAAAAAAAGTTCTGCCAAAAGGTCGATGAGGCCCGTTCCGCATATACCAACCGGCGCTGCGTCCTCAATCGTTGTTACGCGAATCATAAATCGCGGGGACCCGATGCGTACGCTGTCAATGGCGCCGGCGGTAGCCCGCATCCCGCAAGTCACCGAACCGCCCTCGAAAGCCGGACCGGCCGAAGCCGAGCACGCCATCAGGAACTCCTGCGATCCCAATACAACCTCGCCGTTAGTGCCGATATCCAACAAAAGCGAAAGCTCTTCCCTTTTATGAATGCCCGCAACCAAAATCCCTGCGGTAATGTCTCCCCCCACGAAGCTCCCTACCATCGGCAACACGTACAAAAGCCCGCGCGGATGGATTCGAATGCCAACCTCTGCCGCCCGGATTGGTGGAGGGGAACCTGCCACGGGAACAAACGGCGCCATCCGAATCAAATCGGTCTCAAGGCCCAAGAGCAAGTGCAACATCGTCGTGTTGCCGGCTGCCACGACACATTCAATATCCCCCCGACCCACATGGGTGCGTGCCACCAGGTCGTCAATTAGAACTTCCACATCGTGGATGATGGCCTCATGGAGCCTCTCGGCCCCTTGCGGTTGTCGGGCGAAATTGATGCGGCTGATAACATCTGCCCCATACTCGAGTTGAGAATTGTATTTGGCGGCTGCTTCAACGGTTTTTCCGGTGTTCAGATCGACCAAGTGGGCGACGACTGTTGTCGTCCCAATGTCGAGGGCCAGTCCAAAACTACGCCGTGAATTATCCTCTGCTTCCACGGCCAGCACTTCGTGAACAGCCCCCCGAAGAGCTACGGTAGCCGTGACCGCACCATGCCAAAACCATTTAGAACCTCGCCGCCGTTTCTGACAGTGCCTCAATTGTCGCGGCAAGTCGCGGATCACTTTCAGCCCCATTTGAAGGGGACCAGGGCATTGTCGGGCCACGGCGGCTAGAAGCCGCTCCAAATCCGGCGTGGGATCGTCGATGGTCGGTTCCGGAAGTCGCAGGTAGTACTTTTGCACTAAGGGACACAGATCCCGCGGGACTAGTTCCTCAGGTCGAAAAACAAAGTCTCGAAATCTTTCGCTATCCCGCCCGATTCCTTCATAGCCCACTAAGCGCGATTCCGGTGGTACCTCAACCACAAGGTCTGTCCGCGGCACCACTTGGCAGGCCAACACGTAGCCCCGGCGAATTTCATCGCGTGTCAAATACTCGGTGGATTCTCCGAAGACCTCCCCTTCGCGGATGATGATCCGGCATTTGCCACAAACGCCTTCTCCGCCGCAAATTGCCCCCACGTAGACGTCGGCTTCTTGAGCGGCCCGTAAGAGCGATGTTTCCTCCAGGACCTGAACGGTCTTATCCTCGGGCAGAAAGCGAACGCGAAAACTCTGCGTCATGAAACCCTCGTGGCAATTAAGTGTTTTGGCTCCCTAACACACCTTTTCTTAGGTCAGGGGATTCTGCCACTGAGTCTTTAGGAAATTGGGAATTCCCGAGGCTTCCTTCGGACCTACCTGCACCGTCCAGCCCGATTCATCCTCGATGCCGGCCGAAAGCACCGCCACCAACCCCGGAATCACAAGTCTTCGATGCTTTACCCGTTCTTCCACTCGGAAATTGTGAAGGGCTTTGGCGATCGTCTCCGGATTGAACTTGTCCGAGGCCCACGCAGTAAGCACGGAGGTCCCTTCCGTATCCACCGACAGGATGTACGCGGGTACGCGGCTGGCTTCCACCTCGCCTTCCACCGAATAGTAGGTCAGCGAAAAGTTGGTCGTCACGAGTACGGGGGAATTCGGACCGGGCTCACCCACTTCATATAATTTCGGCTCGACGGCCACAGGCTTCTGCGGGTCGGTGTAAATATCTTGTCGCGTGGCCAACACTGGCAGAATTAAAGCCCGGTCCAAAGTATCCAGAATCACAATTGCCGCGTACTTTGCGACGTAAGTGCATGCCTGGATCATTTGCAGATACGGACTACCGTCGACCGCAAACGCCAAAGCCGGGTAACCCAACCGCCGGAATCCTTTCAAAGCCAAGCGCCGAATTCGCGTCAGCGCATCCAATGTTGCTTTTAAGCCCCGGGTACCTGGGGCCAGCACAATCTGCTCAACCCCGGCGGCTTGAATCTTCGGAGTAAGCTCGGCCAATGCCTCCAAGCCATCCGCCCGGATCGCAAGTGGGCATTGACGGGCCTTGGCTACTGCCGCTGCGTTAAGGGCTTCGCTCGGGTCCGAAACATAAAGCAGCGGCCTCTGTCCTGATAGAACTTCCGCCGCGCGATCCAAATGGGCTGCTTTCGCGGAAATCACCATGCAGGGCAAACCAGATCGTTCCGCTGCCGTTTGAACTGCCCACGCAAGACGGCCTGCATCTTGGGACTGATTGTCCACAGCCACCATGTTCACACGGACCCGCGTTCCTACCCGCTCGAAGACCAATTGGCCGATATCACCCGCACGTTGGGCGAAAGTGGCATCATCAAGCGTGTCATCCAATCGAATAGCCACCGCAGTGGGACGATGAAACTTCTCCTCATGGCGGAATAGTTGCGTCTCGTTACCGATCTTAATCTGGTTTTCTCCCGAACCGATTTCCACCAATTGAATCGGTGGACGAGAGGCGGACTCCAAGGCAGCCCGACCTTCCGGGCTGACATGCGGACATTTCTCCAATGCAATCTGCCCTGCCGCCATTTTCATGGCGAATGCCAAGCATGTGGGGAAACCGCAATCTTTGCAGTTCGTCTTGGGTAGATGCTTATAAATTTCCAACCCAGTAAGCGGCATGGCCTAGGCCCTCCCGACGATGGGTTTCAGATGCTATGGCTTGTGCCAACTCGATTCTCGCAGTTTTCAATGCGGGTTAAAAACTTTCCCGCAGCTTGCCGGATTTCTCCATTAATCGCTGGATCGCTAAATTAATCTCCGCGAGAAATGCTGAACCATGAGATGAAAGCGCCTTCAACAGTGCAACACCTGCCTTAGAAATCAAATTCCTTCGCGTATCCGTTTAACTTTCCCCGCACCTGCGATTTTGGCTTCTGATTACGCGATAGGGCTTGGTTTTCCCACTCTTAAATGAGAGGGGGGAGATTTGAAGCCGGGTGACCCACTCGAGCGCAAAATTCGGCAACCTCCTCCTCGGTGGTAGCATCCTGCTCGGTGGCGATCTTGTCAAATAGATCCGGGTCGCCGAGCCGTTCTGCTTCCTTGACCAAGCGGTCGCGAATGTCCTCTTTCAGGTCGCGCGGCATCCAGACGACGCGGCGAATCCCACCATCGGCAGAAATAAACTTCGGGCTGGTGAGGTAAAGCCGCCCAACGCCTAAAAATCCCGGTGTTTGCGCCCCACCGCCTGTCACCGAAGCAAGCTCACCAAAGCTCATCCCTGAAGGGGTAACACCTTGGTATTCGCGATTGACCACCATCACCCCATTGGCCAGCGGCAAAATCGCCACAATGCATTCGAAGCACCCGCAGCTCGTCATCGGGGCCTCAAGCAGACTGTAAGCACAAAATCTTTCCACATTTCTATTGGATCGTTCATACACGAACTTGTTCACCCCTTCCCATTCGCCTTTGACTGAATCGATCGTGCGGCCCTTTGGAATCGGTTGATTGGGGCCGGTGGGATTGATCTCGTAGTTGGCCCGACCGTCCAGCCAGTTATAAGCGCCACAAAGACCCAATCGCTGCGGCGTAATCACGCAGACGTGGTTCGGCGCGTAGCTCTGGCAAATGGTGCAACTGTAGAAGACATCTACCGATTCGTCCGTCATACCAGCGATTCGCTCGTCGCGATACCGGAAAGCCTTCCGTCCTTCAGCCACCAGGGCAGCCACTTTCTCGGGTGCTGTGGTGATCTTTACGGCGACTTTATCGACAATCCCGCTGTATTCGTCGTGAAGCTTGGCATGAAGGATTGTGCCGATATGCCGCAAGCGGAACCCGGCATCAAATGCTTTCTTGCTGATTCGGCACCAAATCTGATCTCGTTGACCCGTATGCATGAAGCCCATGGCGTGGCTCAGCCATCGATGGATTTGCCGCTCCATGATCCCTTCGAAATCGCGCTGCATCTTTCGCCCGGCAATCAGCACCTCAATCCCGAGCGGCATCGCGCCCCCAGGCTCGACCGAATCGATATCGGGACCTTCCACTTCGATCTGTCCGTCTTGTATGGCCGACGGGTCAACCATGTGGGCATATTCCACCGCTTCCGAATATTTGTAGCCGAATTGAACGTGCATATCGTCCTTTCGGACTCGTTCTCCTTCATACGCTGCGGCATAACCCACCGGGATATCGATTTTTTCAACACGAACCCGTACGGCACGGGTATCGATACACGTCGGCACCAGCTTGTCGTAGTCCGTTTCCACGACCAATTCTTCTCGAACGGTAACGCCCGTCGGACGGATCTCCGGCGTCGTGGGAGAATCGGAAATCACCGGGTAGCCCATCAAGATGGCGCCTGCCCCCATCGCGTACCAATCGTCGGGAATCTCCCCGAATGTGATTCCAAAGGCATGGATCCGCCGCTTAGTATAGTCGAGGCACTTACGGGATTCCCCACGCTTGTGCCCTCCAAAGGTAAGCGCACTACGAATGGACCAATTCAGTACATAGATGCCATCCAACGAATCGGGGCCCACTGGTACCACGTACAGATCCCAGCATTCCTCGAGCGGGGAGTCTTCATGCAAGATCCCTCCTTCGATCATTTGCTCCCGCATGGTCTTACCGTCGCGATTGGCGACCAAAAACGTCAGAATATTTCTCTCTTGAAGCTCCCGCACCACCTTAACCGCATTTTCCGTGCTGGGCGCAGGCCCCAAGATCAGGGCAAAACCCGGCATCCGACCGTCGACAAGCTGAATCCCCAATTCCCGCATGATTGTGTCGGAAATGAACCCCTGCCATCCGGGGGGCATTTGATGCCCATTTACACTGCGAAGAGCCGCGAGAGCCTCTTGCGCTAGTAGGGTGGCTGCCCCTGCATCTAGCCCGTCTCCTAAGTACGGTAGCCATAGATCCTCGGAAGGCTCTGGGCGAAGCAGCTCGCGAGCATGAGCCACTTGCTCCCGCAGATCACCCAGCGTCTTCACCTCCAATCCCATCAGGGCGTACGACATCGGCAGGTAATACGCCGTTTGACTTCCCCACCCCACCGGTTTATTCGGACCGTGTTCGGCCAACGCCTGATTCAACGCGGCCTCCGCTTGCTCAACCCAGCGATGAGCTCCACGAATGACCCGGGTAAATACCAGCTTGGACATGGCTCAACCCCGTTGAAAATCTCCGTACGATGTCTATCCCACTGTAACAATGCCGAATTGTCTGCACCTACGCCGGAGTACCCCGATGTATGTTTTGTATGTTTCCGCAGATTTGTATTTTCCCACAAACTTGCGAAAATCGCGTCCCCAATGCTGCCCGAGTGTTTCTGACGATGCCACTATTTTCGAGAATACCATCCGGGTATCGTCGCGTGAGGCTCTGCCGAAGAGCATCGGACAATCCCTCTCAAACGACGGATGTGCACTAAACGAACGAGGGGGTAAGTCCCCCATTCTTTCAGATTCTTCCAAGCAATTATCAATTACTTTTTCCGGGCGTCCGCTGCGACCCTCCTTGCGATCATCAGTTACGCGGAAGATCGGCGTGAAGAAATGACCCTTACGTCGAAAAACCCAATTAGGCCCTCCCCCCGACATTCGATTACACTCTCCCGTTAGGCAAGGGTTTTTCCGCACTACAGCAATTCTTTGCCCTTTTTGGCTATTGCATCCGGCGCACCCCTTAGCCCGGTTACCGCTACTTCATAACGCCGATTGATTCATATTCATAGCGCCGATCTAAGGTTGTTCCTAAGAACCTAAAGCTTGGCCTTTTGCTTCCTGTGCCAATTCTGCCGCAAGTCGCCGACGTTTACACTGGGGACAAAGATCCGGCGATGTGGCCAAAGCCTGTGTCTTTTCGCCTCCCCGGCGAAGGACTGCGTCCTTGATCTTTTGGCTCGGCAGACTCGCCCCGCAGTCCACGCACTGACGTGTGGTATCTGAACGTTGAGTGTCTTCCGAAAAGCTCATGAAAACCCCCTTCTAAGCCGGCCGAATGCGAAATGTAATCTTTGCCTTCCAGCCGAGCGGAAGAAGCTCACCTCGGCGGAATTAATGTCGCCCTGGATTAATCTCACTCTGCACGAGCCCCTCCTATGAACGTGTACATGCCTTTCCAAAACGCCCAAATCTCGCTCTGCGAGAACGCCTCCCGTCAACGCGTTCATGCCTTTCCAAGAGGCGGAATACAATGGGCTCTCGGTGGCTCGGATTTATTCCTGTACACTTATCTTTTATCTTTGGAGACGCTTTCTATCCTTTCCGAAGCTTTTCTTTCCGAAGCTATTATCTCATCGATGGCCGATGCACCGATTAGCGCAGCAAGCACCCGTGCAACATCCTTCCCCAAGATTCACGACCAGGCGCCGTAAATGAACTCTTCAACCTCACACAATCCGTCTATTGCCGTGGTCATTCTACTTACCGCACCCCATTAGGGATTAAGCTTTTTTGATCTAGGTCCCACTTCCCTCCGACAACGCTTAGAACTTGGATGCGGATCGATAAAAATCGATTGTCGGCACCACCAGCCGGTGGTTAATTCATCCAAATCATTCTTCCATTTGGGCGTACAAAAAAGCTCCTTTGGCGGAGCTATGGATTCTGACGTGTGAAGATTTCCTCGAGAAGGAGTGCCCCCACCGGGCATGCTTCAACACAAGCGGGAAGAAGCCCCTTTTGCTGGCGTTCTTCACACAGATCGCATTTGAGCACGACACGCCGCGGTTTCTGACCCGGAGCCGCCGGCCGCTCGGCTAACCGAACCAACCCATAAGGGCAAGCCTCCACGCAAAAGCCGCAGCCACCACACTTGCTGATATCGACCAGCACCGGCTCGTCGGGACCGGCTTGCGATAAGGCCCCTGAGCGGCAAACCGCCACACACGGGGCATCTTCGCATTGGCGGCAATGCATGGGAACCGCCACTCCATCTGCCCATTCGATATAAATCCGCGGCGCGGCCAAGCCGGCAGCCAGCGCTTCATGGAAATCTTCCAACTCCGAATGAACTTCCGCGCAAGCCAACTGACATGCCCGGCACGCCAGGCACCGACTTATCGCAACAAAAACCCGCTGCATGACTGAGCCCTTTGTTCTTTGATTTCCCTCTGCCGCGCGGCCGTGAAGCTTTGTCTATTTGTCTCTCCCCAGCGGGCGGGCTAAGAAACCCGATCTCTCCGTGAGGTTTTTGAATCCTTCTCACCCCGGACGACCGCCAGGGCCACCCGAAGAAGTTTTCTATTCGTTGGTCAAGGACGATTCAACTTGTTCGAATGAGTAACGCGCAAGAAACACAGTTGACATGCCGGCGACCTTCCCTCCTACACTCTACAGAAACAAGTCTCCAGATAATAAAAGATACATATGATTGTTTACCCGCGCACACGCTGCATGAACCCAGGAAGTTCCGCCGGATCCGTTACACCGAATCTTTTCTAGTGACTGAACCTATTTGCACATCATGAAACAAAGCGACAAATCCAAGAAATGAGCGGCCGATGGCCCAATGAGCTCCTCCAACTTACGGATTTGGTGCCGAAGAG